>CAEZTN010000001.1_pt1 | contig 100653 bp, 103 predicted proteins | sample 7264231 | NCBI WGS metagenome assembly CAEZTN01 (sample SAMEA6813805, study PRJEB35770) | uncultured Actinomycetes bacterium | biome: Freshwater; feature: Freshwater reservoir; material: water | place: Czech Republic | collected 2017-08-18 | depth 0.5m m
ACCCGGTCCCATTCCGAACCCGGAAGTTAAGCCTCTCAGCGTCGATGGTACTGCAAGGGTGACCTTGTGGGAGAGTAGAACGTCGCCGGACTTCTTTTATAAAAAGGGGCGCTTTAATCAGCGCCCCTTTTTTATTTCTCACTTTTAAACTTTAAATCAATACAATTTGTTTGATGAAAATTTAGGTGTAGAAAATGCAGAGACGAACTAAAGATGAAAAAACTTTTAGCTGTTTTTTCTTTTGAAAAAAGAACTTTGAAAAGCATATGAAGTTAAGGAGGTTTTGAACATGGTCGAGAAAGATTCACGTCCTGACAGAGCTTCCAACGGTCCTTCTAAAAACAATCCACCACGTAAACCAATTGGTCCAAACTCATCCCGCCGGCGTGAGGATTTACCCGCCAGGGGTGGTTCATCTGATCGCGCAGGAGCACCGCGCCAAACAAGAGATGGCTCAAACCCACGCGGGGCAAGGCCAGCGCCTATCCAGCGAGATCAATCCCGATTGCGTCCTCGAATATTTGAACCTGATATCCCTGAAGAAATCACAGGTGAGGAATTAGAAAAATCCGTACGAGCCGAATTACTCAGTCTGTCTCCGGAGAATGCAAAAGTAGTTGCTCGTCATTTAGTGTGTATCAATTTGTATCAAGATAGTGATCCGTTACTAGCTCACAAGCATGGAATTGCAGCGGCTCATCACGCTGGTCGTTTGGCAGTAGTTCGCGAAACCGCCGGATATGCCGCTTACAGAGCAGGTTATTTTGAGATTGCATTAAAAGAATTGCGAGCAGCCTTTCGAATTTCGGGAGATGTTTCATCACTTCCGGTGATGGCTGACTGTGAACGCGGTTTAGGAAATCCTCTTAAAGCTATAGCTCTTGCTGGATCAGCAGATGTAAAGAAGTTAGCTAAAGCAGAAGAGATTGAAATGAGAATTGTCGCGGCCGGAGCGCGCCGTGATCTTGGTGAGTTTGATGCAGCAGTTGTCACTTTAACGTGCAAGGAATTGAATAACGAGACCGATGAGTGGGCAGTTCGACTCCGATATGCATATGCCGACGCACTTGATGCCGCTGGGCGAGGCGAAGAATCCAGGCTTTGGTTTGGAAAATGCGCCCAACTAGATCTTGACGATTCAACTGATGCAGCAGAACGCGCTGAGGGATAGTTGCAGTAATTAGTAACATCTATTCACACTTACTAAATTCACCCAAATGCCTCCTGCTTAATTAGGCGGGATTAGCCGTGTATTTGGGTAGGCTAAACCTTATGAGCAGAAACAACGATCTCAGATCAACCTTTAAATCATTTACAGAAAACTTAGCCTCTGGCAATAAGTCGGCAGCCGATGTTGCCGACTCGCTGAACACTTGGCTCAAAGAAGGTGGAGAAGCTTTAAGGGTGAAGATAGAAGATGAGGTTGAACGCTCCGTATCAAAAATGGGTTTTATCAAACGGGGAGAGTTTGAGGCTCTCAGACAACAGGTCGCTGAGTTGGCAAGTGCCGATAACCTAAGTCCGTCATCCCAATCCTCAAATCGAACTGCAAAGAAGACAGGTTCAAGGGTCAAGAAAACATCCGGAGTGAAAAAAGTCTCTCCGACCAAATCATCGTCGTCTCGTGCATCATCTACCGTAAAGAGTTCGCAGGTGAAGAAACAATCAGGCTCGACTAAAAGTAAACTCAAAGTAAGTAAGGTGAAATAATGGAGAATAATTCTAATGGTGATTCATTGAGTAATACCACAGACGTTAACCCAGAAAACTTAGTGGCCGAAGTTCGTGCCGAGTTGACTGAAATTGATGCAATGGATGTAAGCGATCACGCAGATCGTTTCGAGCAGCTTCATAACAAGTTAAATTCTGCGCTGTCATCCATCGACGGTATGTAGAAACAGTAATGAAAACTAGATTGGATGCTGAGTTAGTTAGACGCGAACTGGCACGATCTAGAGATGCTGCTGCAGACCTAATAGAAAAGCGTTCAGTTTTAGTTAATGGAATCCCCGCGACAAAACCGGCAACACAAGTCGATGCTCAAACATCAATAGTGATTGCAGGAGAGCGAGATGATTTTGTCTCTCGAGGCGGTCACAAATTAGACGGCGCTCTGGCGCATTTTTCTGGTGTTAATGTAGAAGGAAAAAGGTGTTTAGACGCAGGGGCATCAACAGGTGGATTTACTGACGTGCTTTTGCGCAGAAAGGCCGCACATGTCGTGGCCGTTGATGTTGGATATGGTCAACTGGCATGGGAGCTTCGACAGGATGAACGGGTAACGATTTTAGATCGCACCAACATTCGCCACCTGACAGGGGAGATGGTTGGGGAGCCGATTGATTTAGTTGTCGCCGACCTTTCATTTATCTCTTTAACCCTAGTACTTCCCGCTCTTGCCGCTGTTTCTAAACCTGACGCAGATTATGTAGTGATGGTGAAGCCACAGTTTGAAGTGGGTCGCGAAAAACTTGGCGCAGGAGGCGTGGTTCGTGATCCCCAGCTTCGAAAGACCGCAGTCGTTGACGTTGCAGATTCGGCATACGATGTTGGTCTAGGAACATTAGGCGTTACTGCTAGCTCTCTACCGGGACCTGCAGGCAATGTAGAGTATTTTCTATGGCTGCGCAGAGGCGCACCGCACATCGATCTGGAAGCAATCGATGAAGCAATAGCGAAGGGACCTCAGTGAAGCGTAATCTGCTAATCGTCTGTAATCCCTCTCGTAAGGATGCTGTTGCAGCAGCAGTTCAACTTGAAGCATCTTTGTCAAAGACTTTCGATGTCTTCACAATTTCCGATATTGATATCTCTGGAATTAAGAAAGTAAAAATCTCGGATCTTCCTGAAATAGAAGTTGGGATTGTTTTGGGAGGAGATGGAACAACGCTAAGAGCGGCAGAAGTTGCACATCTACGTCAGGTTCCTCTTCTTGGTGTAAATCTTGGTCATGTTGGATTCTTATCCGAGGTCGAAGAGTCGAATATTGCCGATGTTATTTCAGCTGTTCTTGAAAAAAGCTATGTAATCGATCCACGTATTACTCTCAAGTATGAAGTGAGTAGAAATGGAAAAATTGTTGATTCGGGATGGGCGCTAAATGAAGTCACGGTGGAGCGCGAGAAAACAACTATGGTCGAACTGTTTCTTGAAATTGATAATCGCCCTATCTCCAGATGGGGTTGTGATGGATTGATCTGCTCAACACCGACCGGTTCGACAGCTTATGCCTTCTCAGCCGGTGGTCCCATCCTGTGGCCAGAAGTTGATGCGCTAGTAGTTCTTCCGATTTCGGCCCACGCGCTTTTCTCGCGTCCACTAGTTATTTCACCGACATCAAAAATTGTTGTGGGTATTGAATCTGCCCAGGCTCTTTTATCGGCCGATGCACTGCGTAAGTTTCCATTGATTGCGAAAGATAAAGTCTTCGTTACAAAAAACGATGGAATTATTCAGTTAGCGCATTTAAAGAACACATCGTTTAGTGATCGACTTGTGGCAAAGTTTAAGCTTCCAGTTGAAGGCTGGCGTGGTGAGTGAGCGCACATTTCTCGAAGAGATAACCATTCGTTCGATCGGAGTTATCGATCAATCTACGTTGGAGATTTCGAAGGGATTGACTGTTTTGTCAGGGGAGACTGGCGCTGGCAAAACAATGATTCTTACAGCTTTAAACCTTATTCTGGGAGGTAAATCGGACAGTTCGCTGATTCGAAAGGGATCCGAACGCCTAGTAGCTAGCGGTAAATTCGCCGTACCCAAAGATTCAGAAAATCTTTTTGAGGACCTAGTAGTTGAAGATGGTCAGTTGATCATTACTCGCACTGTAAATAGCGATGGCAAGAGCAAGGCAACTAGCAACGGCGTTAACGTTACGGCCGCTATGCTCAATTCTGTCGCCAGTAATCTTGTAGAAGTTCACGCACAGTCGGCGAATCAGAGTATTTCCAAAAGTTCAAGACAAAGGGAACTTCTAGATCGGTTTGCACAATTAGATCTGTCACCCTACACATCGTCTTTGAACTCCTTCCAAGAGATGAAGTCACGAATTGCCGCATTAACAAAGGCAATAGCTGATAAAGAAAAAGAGCTATCAGCGCTGACAGAGTTTTCAACTGCTTTTAGTAAGTTAAAACCTAAAGATGGCGAAATCGATGAGATTAACGCTGAGATTTCCCGTCTATCCAGCGTTCATGAGCTAGGCATGTCTACCCAAGAGGCGTTAACTGCAATCTCGAGCGAAGAATCGGGAGCTTTGGTTGGACTTGCACATGCAAAGCGCTCCCTAGAAAAGGCCAAGGAGATGGATCCTTCACTTGAAGCCATCCATCAACAAATCAGCGAAAGCTTCTTCACTTTAGATGATGCAAATATCGCTTTGAATTCATATGTAAGTTCATTGGAGGCCGACCCGCAGAGGCTAGAAACTTTGCACGCACGCAAGGCTGATTTAAGGGCATTGATTAAGCGATACAGCAGTTTAGGTAGTGCCGAAGATATCGGAGAAAATTTAAAGGAGTTAATCTTAAAATTTGCCAACAGCGCAGATGCAATAGCTGACCTCAATGGCGGCGATGAGAGATTGAATCAACTAAATAGTGAGCTAAAAGAAATAAAGAGAAAACTGTTAGTGGCTGCACAGGAAGTAAGTGCTCAGCGAATTAAGGCGGCCGATGTGCTTTCTAACGCCGTAACAAAAGAGATCCAAGCTTTGTCTATGCCTCATGCGCGCTTTGTCATTCAAGTGAGTTCTCCCGACTACAACGCTCCAAAGGAATCAGACTTTACAATCCATGGGTGTGATGAAATCTCGATGTTTATACAAGCTCACAATGATGCTCCATTGGTGCCTATTGCAAAGGGTGCAAGCGGTGGGGAGATGTCTCGAGTAATGTTGGCATTAGAAGTTGTCATTGCATCTACTCATCCAATAGGCACATATGTATTCGATGAGGTGGATGCTGGAGTCGGCGGTAAAGCAGCGATAGAAGTTGGAAAGCGATTGCACGAACTTTCTAAGCATGCGCAGGTAATCGTTGTAACGCATCTTCCGCAAGTAGCCGCTTGGGCAGACTCACATTTTGTAGTCACTAAAAACAATGACGGTTTGGTCAGTCAAAGTGATGTTCAAAAAGTCGAGGGCGAAAGCCGTGTGCAAGAAATTGCTCGTATGCTTGCGGGGTTGGATGAATCTTCTAGTGCTCGAGAGCACGCCACGGAACTGCTCGCCCTTAAGGTGTAACCAAGCGCCCTACTTTGATGATAGGTTTGTCTTCCATGGGCCAAGCGCATGTGACTAAGCATTTATTCGTAACAGGCGGAGTTGCCTCAAGTTTAGGCAAGGGTCTTACAGCTTCGAGTTTAGGGCGTTTATTGGTAGCCCGTGGAATTCGAGTAACAATGCAAAAATTAGATCCATATTTGAATGTGGATCCAGGCACAATGAATCCTTTTCAACACGGTGAGGTCTTTGTGACTGATGATGGCGCTGAAACCGATTTGGATATCGGTCACTACGAAAGATTCTTAGATAGAAATCTTCATGGCTCGGCAAACGTAACTACCGGTCAGGTTTATTCACGGGTAATTGCCCGAGAACGTCGCGGTGAGTACCTAGGTGAGACGGTACAAGTTATTCCACACATCACTAATGAAATTAAAGAACGAATCATCGCGATGGCCGGGCCTGAAATTGATCTTGTTATCACCGAAGTTGGTGGCACTGTTGGAGATATTGAGTCACAACCATTTTTAGAAGCGATACGTCAGATACGACAGAGTGTTGGAAGAGATAATGTCTTTTACCTTCATGTTTCTTTGGTTCCATATATCGGCCCATCAGGAGAGCTAAAAACTAAACCAACTCAACACTCAGTAGCTGCCCTTAGAAGTATAGGTATTGCCCCCGATGCGATAGTTCTGCGCTCTGATCGAGAGATTCCTGAAGGGGTTAAGAAGAAAATTTCTCTGATGTGTGACGTGGATGCAGAGGCCGTGGTTGCAGCCGTGGATGCACCATCAATATACGACATTCCTAAGGTTTTACACTCTGAAGGTTTGGACGCCTATGTTGTTAAGCGTTTAGGGTTTAAGTGTCATGATGTTGTTTGGGGCGAATGGGATGCCCTCTTAGAAAAAGTGCATCACCCAAAACACCACATCAAAGTTGGTTTGGTGGGCAAATACATTGACTTACCTGATGCCTATCTTTCTGTATCTGAAGCTTTACGTGCCGGCGGCTTTGCAAACGAGGCAAAAATAGAGATTGTTTGGATTGCAAGTGATGAGTGTGAAACCCAGCAAGGTGCATCGAAGTTGTTATCTGATCTAGATGCTATCTGCGTTCCGGGAGGATTCGGTATCAGAGGTATTGAAGGAAAAGTTGGTGCATTAAAGTTTGCACGCGAGAACAAGATCCCAACTTTAGGCCTGTGTCTGGGCTTGCAATGTATGGTGATTGAAGCGGCAAGAAACTTAGCTGGTATTTCAGATGCTATTTCGGCTGAGTTCTCAGAGACAGGCACACCTGTTATTGCAACGATGGAAAGTCAGAAGGAAGTTGTTTCCGGTAAGGCCGATATGGGCGGAACTATGCGATTAGGTCTATATAAGTCAGATTTACTTCAAGGTTCAGTAGTTGCAAACCTTTATGGAGCGCGAGAAATATCCGAAAGACATCGTCATCGCTATGAAGTAAACAACAAGTATCGAGACAAGATTTCAGATGCCGGTCTCGTTTTCTCTGGGATGTTCACTGAAAGAGACCTGGTTGAATTTGTGGAACTTCCTCAAGAGGTACATCCTTTTTATGTAGGAACTCAAGCTCATCCGGAGCTACGCTCACGTCCAACGAGACCACATCCCTTGTTTATTGGTTTAATAGCAGCGGCGGTAGCTGCTAAAAGGTAAAAGTGACTCTAATCCGGGAAGACCACAGAATATGTATTGGGGATCAGTACCGTGAACTTTGAGACGGCAGCCGAATCTTTTCTCAACCACTTGCACATTGAAAAAGGTTTGGCCAAGAACACAATATTTGCATATAGGCGTGACCTACATAAATTTTGCAGTTTTCTAGAAGGTCGCGATTTAGTTACAGTAGAACCTGAGGACATCACTAAATTTGAAGTGTTCCTTCGCGGACAAAAACTTTCAGTGGGAACTATCAATCGTATCGATTCGACTTTGCGGAGTTTCTTCAATCATTTACATATAGAACACGGGTTGAAAGATCCAACTTTAGAAATAGTTACAAGTAAGAATGTAAGGAGATTGCCGAAAGCTATCTCTGTAGATCAGATGAGTTCAATCATTGAATCTTCATATCGACAAAGTGACCCTATTACCTCTAGAGATCGCGCAATCGTCGAATTGTTATATGCCAGCGGAGCAAGAGTCTCTGAATTGATAGCACTTGATATATCTGACGTAGTTTCGGTTGCTTCAGAAGCAGACATCGTAACAACGCTGAAACTACGAGGAAAAGGTGGCAAGGAACGCATCGTTCCAATGGGATCGTTTGCAAAATCTGCTATCGATGATTATTTGATAAGAATACGACCAGGACTTCTTGAAAAAGCCGGCAAAAGTACTCATGCGTTGTTTCTAAATGCTCGGGGCACAAGGATTTCACGACAGAGTGTTTGGCAGATAGTTCTAGATGCAGCAAAGGCCGCGGGAATCACACAAGAAGTATCTCCGCATACATTTCGCCATTCGTATGCAACGCATCTATTAGATGGGGGAGCAGATATTCGCGTTGTGCAAGAGCTACTGGGGCATTCATCGGTAACAACTACACAGATTTATACGTTGATTTCCATCGATAAAATTCAACAAACCTATATAACAGCTCACCCTAGAGCTCAGTAGTAATTGTCTGATCTTGAGCTTTATTGACCTCTAAGGCGCCGTGCCAAGATACTTTGATCACCCTTGGCTTCAAGATCTGCGATTATTACTGCAATTGATTCACGAACTATGCGTCCGCGATCAACTGCTAATCCAAGATCACCTCGCATCTGCAAACGTGCTTGATCCAAATCAAAAAGTTCATCTGGTGAGAGATAAACAGTAATTTTTTCATCGTGCCTTTCTCTACCTGAAGGGGAGCGGTCAACAGTAGTAACACGTCTGCGAGCGATTGTGCGCACACCTTTTTTAGAAGATGCTGCCTTTGGCGTTGTGATTGCAGGTGGAACTAATGGAGCAGGTGCGTCTTGGGAACTTTGAGCAGGAACGGCTGAAAGTGCGGGTGCGGTAGAACGAAAGAGTTCATCGGCTCCTGGAAGATTTGCTCTGCGGGTCATCGTGCGCCTCCTCTGGCAATAAGTTCTCTTGCAAGTCGACGATAAGAAGCCGCGCCACCAGATGATGTAGCGTATTTAGTGATTGGTTCTCCGACGACAGTAGTCTCTGGGAATCTAATTGTTTTAGCAATGATGGTTTCAAAAACATCCTCGGGGAACTGTTCTAGTAAACGTTCTAATACCTGGCGATTATGCGATGTCTTTTTGTCGTACATTGTTGCCAATATTCCGATTAATCGCAGCTCTGGATTGAGGAAACTCTTGACTTTATCTAAGTTACCTTTTAATTCAATAAAACCATGAAGAGCAAAGTACTCACATTGCATCGGTACGATCACTTCATCTGATGCCACCAATGCATTGATAGTCAGTTGTCCCATTGTTGGCTGGCAATCAATCAAAATGACGTCGTAGAAATCTTTCAGGGGAGCCAATGCGCGCTTAAGGTAGTGCTGTCCACCGATTTCTGCGCCCAGGGTAGTTTCAGCTGTACCCAAATCTCTGTTTGCTGGCAAGAAATCTAAACCCGGAACTGATGACTTAAGGACGATGTCATCGATCTTTGCCGTCGGTGTCATCAATGCGTAGTAGACGGTTTGTTCCAAAGGCAATGAGTGCGCGTTGACTCCAAGTCCAAGTGATAAACCACCTTGTGGGTCAAAATCGACAAGTAGAACTCTTCGTCCAAGTTCGGCTAGTGAAGCACCAAGGTTTATCGTGCTTGTAGTTTTACCTACGCCACCCTTTTGATTAAAGATAGAGATAATCTTGGCGCTGCCGTGGTTAGTCAGTGATGGTGGTGCAGGAAAGTTTTTGGCTTTTTTGCCCAGCAAGTTGGCTGTGGTCGCCACTTCTTCCGCAATTGTCGATTTAGCGCTCAATCTTCAAACCTCTTTCCTGATATGGCCGTGAGCCTAGGCGCTACATAGAAAACAGGCAAGCGTGAAGTAGGGTGCGCCAATGGAGATTTCATTAGAGGAATCAACCGATGTTAATCACGCATCGGGTGCTTTCTCTGTCCACCTAGACAACTTCGATGGACCCTTTGATCTACTTCTTCAGCTTATTTCTCGGCACAAAATGGACGTCACCGAGGTGGCCCTGAGTGCGGTAACCGATGAGTTCATAGCCTTCATCCGGGCCCTAGAGACCTCTGGCCAGGGCTGGGAGTTAGACCAGGCCACGGAGTTTCTTCTCGTGGCAGCGACTCTTCTAGATTTAAAGGCCGCCCGGCTATTGCCTAGCGGTGATGTGGAAGATGAGGAAGATCTGGCCCTACTTGAGGCACGAGACCTACTCTTTGCCCGATTGCTTCAGTACAGAGCCTTTAAGCAGATCGCCGCTACCTTCAGTGAGCGGATTCAACAGACGGAAAAGAGTTTCCCAAGGGTCGTAGCCCTAGATCCAGCGCTTTCAACCCTTTTACCCGAGGTGTTAATCGGGGTAGGGGCAGCTCGATTTGCCGCCATAGCCGAACGGGTTTTGACCCCCAAAACAACTCCGGTCGTCGCCTTGGAACACCTGCACTCAGCGATGGTCAGTGTGGCCGAGGAGTCCAAGCGAGTGGTTCAGGCGTTACGGGCAGGCAAATCAGTCAGCTTTAGAAGCCTGATATCCGATGCGGACAATACGTTGGTCGTTGTCGCCAGATTCCTGGCCCTATTGGATCTCTATCGCCAAGGGGTCCTTAGATTTGAGCAGGTTATAGCTTTAGGCGAACTCCAAATAAGCTGGACAGGCAGCCTTGAGGGAGAAGTAGAAGTGACCGATGAGTTTGATGTGCCAGTCATTCTGGATATGAAAGACTCGACAGAAAGTGGCGAAAATGTCTAATGTAGAAGTTGAGCGTTCCATTGAAGCCATCCTGATGGTCGTGGATGAACCGTTGAGCGAGATCATTTTGGCTCAGGTTCTGGAACAGCCAGTTGAGATAATTGAAGCCGCACTGTCCCGCCTGGAGTCTAGCTATGAGGACCGAGGGTTCTCGCTGCGTAAGATCAATGGGGGATGGCGGTTCTATAGCCACCCGAACTACTCCGCTGTAGTCGAGAAATTCGTACTAGATGGCCAGCAATCGCGCCTGACCCAAGCGGCCTTGGAGACCTTGTCTGTTATCGCCTATAGACAGCCAGTTTCAAGAGCCCGAGTTTCAGCTATTCGAGGGGTGAATGTCGAGGCAGTGATGAAGACCCTGATTACCCGTGGTTTGGTTGAGGAATCTGGCCTGGAGCATGAAACGGGTGCGATTTTGTATAAGACAACTAGCTATTTTCTCGAGCGCTTGGGTCTTAACTCCCTGGAGGATTTACCAGCTCTGGCGCCGTATTTGCCAGACCTTGAGGGGCTCGACGAAATCCTTGATTCGCTAACTGACTAAGCCTTCGGCTACCCTTACTCCTGACTGTCGGGAGGATAGCCATGGCCCAAATGAGGCTTAACAAAATCATCGCAGACTCGGGTGTTACTAGCCGAAGAGGAGCCGATGAATTAATCGAATCTGGTCGTGTAAGCGTAGACGGGCTGGTCGTTCGCGAGCTTGGAAGTAAGTTCGATCCGGATATAGTTCAAGTGATGGTTGATGGTGAGACAATTACACGCTCTTTGTCTAAGAGTTATTTAGTGCTTCATAAACCAAAGGGTGTTTTGTCAACCATGTTTGACCCTGAGGGACGTCCTTCCTTGGATGACTTTATTGACCTTCGCAAAGAGCGACTTTTTCATGTTGGCCGCCTTGATAAGGATTCCGAAGGGTTGATTCTGCTTACCAATGATGGCGATCTGACCTTCCGTGCGACCCATCCATCCTTCGGCCTGGAAAAGACATACGTTATTGAATTCGATGGCGCCTTGCCTCAAGGAGTGGACAAGATTTTGCTGAAGGGCGTTGAGCTAGAAGATGGAATGGGCCGGGTCTTGAGTTTTCGACAAATCTCCTCACGATGGATTGAAGTCTCAATCCATGAAGGTAGGTATCACATAATCAGACGCCTGATGGAGGCAGTGGGGGTGGATGTCCTTCGCTTGATCCGCACCAAGTTTGGTCCCATCTCCTTAGGCGATACCCCTGAAGGTCGATGGCGAGACTTGAACTCAACAGAATTGCTAAATTTACAAAAGGCTTTAGATATTTAACCTGTTTACTATAAATAGACAAATATGATAAATAACGATTTGTCTATAAACAGTTAATCAGGAGGCTTGATATCTATTTATCGATATAAGCAACTCTATCCTCGCTTACAAAGTCGGTTCATTATCTCTTTACCGATAATACGCTCAATTTTGCATGATGGTTGACGACCGCGGCTATCACACTAAAAAGTAGTAAACACGTTTTATAGATAAATGGTTAAATAAGTTTAGACGCGTTTTAAACCTCCCTCTGAATTTAAGGAAGGCGAGTATCCTTGGACAATGGCCATGAGAGGTATCCGGGGTGCGATTCAAGTAGAGGCTAACTCTGCTGCGGCTATCGCCTCTGGAGTCGAAGAGCTCATCGGGTCAATTTTAAAATCGAACGAGATCACCCCTTCTGATGTGATCTCTGTGTTCTTCACTTCTACGGCTGATTTGACCGCTGCCTTTCCGGCAGCTGCTTGCAGAGAGATGGGCTTCGCCAACGTTCCACTTATTGGTTCTGTCGAGGTATCTGTGCCTGGCGCGCTAGATCGCACCCTGAGGGCGCTTTTATTGGTGGAAACAGATCGCAAACCAGAGCAGATTTCACATATGTATCTACGCGGTGCGGCGGCACTTCGCCGAGACATTGCTCAATAGAAATGGCTCCTTCTTCAGGTAGCGAGCCTAGTTCGCTCAAATTTACCCCCACGCAGGTCCGTATTGTCGGCTCCGGTTTGATCGGAACCTCGATTGGACTGGCGTTAGTTCAACATGGTGTGAGCGTGGAAATGATTGATTCTGACCCGGCAAGCCAATCTCTAGCTTCGGATTTGATTGGCGGGGGTAGCGTCGGGCAGCCGCAGTTGGTCATCTTCGCTCTACCAACAAATAAGCTCGATGAGGTACTAAACCGGGAATTTAAACTAAACCCTCAATCAACATTTATGGATGTTGGCAGTGTAAAGAATGAAGTTCTACTAAAAGTTGAGGGTATCGCTGGATTAGCTTCACGTTTCGTACCTTCACACCCCATGGCTGGTCGAGAGATTGGGGGAGCAGGTTCAGCACGCGCCGATCTTTTCCAAGGCCGCAGTTGGGTAATCACTCCGATTTCGCAAACCAGCCCGGAATCGCTGCAAACAGTAGAAGCCCTGATTACCTTGTTAGGGGCAACAGCTTTGAAAATGTCGCCAGCCGATCATGATGCAGCCGTGGCTAAGGTTTCGCACTTGCCCCAGATTGTCTCTTCGCTTCTAGCAAAGCAACTCATTGGAACGAAGCATGAATGGATGGAGCTTTCGGGGCAGGGGTTGAGAGACTCAACCAGAATCGCTGGTTCCGACGCCCATCTTTGGAAAGAGATCATTTTCTCGAATCGGCAAGTCCTGTCTGGTCTACTCAAGGGTTTACGTGATGACGTGCAGTTAATGATCGATAACTTGGAAAACTCAAATCAAATAGAGAAAATTTTAGAACAAGGGCGTTCTGGGAGAGATTTGATTCCTGGAAAACATGGGGGCAAAGCACGCGAATACAGTTACCTACCGATCGTTATTGATGATAAACCGGGACAGTTGGCATCGATTTTCAATCTCTGCGCAACTTTGGATGTCAATGTTGAGGACTTAAGTATCGAGCATTCTCCTGGCCAGCTCAGCGCACTAATAACGTTGGCATTATCTCCAAGTGACGCGCAGAAACTCTCAAATCATCTTGCTTCGATCGGCTGGAACGTTCATCCGATTCGCAATTAGAAGTAGGCTCATCACATGGGCATAGTTGTAGCGATAGATGGTCCTAGCGGAGCTGGAAAATCAAGTGCGGCTAAGGAGATAGCACATCGCGCCGGATGGAATTATTTGGATACCGGTGCGTTATACAGAGCGGTCACATGGTTAGCTTTGGAAAACAAATGTGAAGAACCATTTTCCATTCTGCAACTATTAAAAGATCACCCAATACGCTTTGAATCAGATCCAACTTCGCCGCAAGTATTTGCAGGGACTGTCCAGATTACCCAATCAATTCGTGGACATTCAGTAACCGATAATGTTTCCCGAATTAGTGCAATGCCTGAGATTCGCAAACAGTTATTGATGATGCAACACAGCATTATTGACTCTAGTGAACGTGGAATTGTTGTTGAGGGACGAGATATAGGAACAGTGGTTGCTCCCGAGGCTGGGCTAAAGATATTTCTTACAGCAGATATAGATGCAAGAGCTGCACGCCGGGAAGATGAATTAGACGATAAATCTGTTGATGTTAAAGCATCTTTAGGGTCAAGAGATGCGATTGATTCCACTCGGATTCATTCACCGCTGGTCAAGGCACATGATGCCGTTGAGATTGATTCAACAAACCTTAATTTAGAAGAGACAATAGAACGCATTTGGGAACTACTTAAGCAAAGAAATCTACTGGGGCTACCGATAGTAGCCATCCTTGGTCGACCAAATGTTGGTAAATCCACACTTATAAATAGATTTCTAGGCCGACGTGAAGCAATAGTTGAAGACACCCCTGGTGTAACTCGCGATCGTGTTAAGTATGAATGTGAATGGGGCGGTCGACGTTTCATCATTATGGACACAGGTGGTTGGGAAGCAAAACCTGATGGAATTTCTGTGCAAGTAAGTGCTGGATCAGAGTTAGCGATGGCAGATGCAGATGTCTTGGCTTTCGTGGTTGATGCTCAAGTTGGAGCTTTAGATGAAGACGATATTTTGGTGCAGCACCTTCGTAAAGCTAAAAAACCGACCATACTTATTGGAAACAAAGTCGATGGAGAACGCGAAGAAGCTGAGGCGCATGGTCTTTGGAGTTTGGGTTTAGGAGAACCTAGATTTGTTTCTGCTCTCCATGGTCGTGGAAGCGGTGATTTACTAGATCACATCGTTGCAGTTCTACCAGAAGTCGGAAGAGCTCAGAATCAAGATGGTTATCGAAAAGTTGCCTTGATTGGTCGACCAAATGTAGGAAAGTCATCTTTGTTTAACGCCATTGCAGGGGAGTCACTTTCTATAGTCGATGATGCCGCTGGAACCACCCGAGATCCTGTTGATTCACTCTTGGATTTCGGTGGATCGGTTTGGAGATTTATCGACACAGCTGGATTAAAAAAGAGGGCTAATCAAGATTCAGGTACTGATTACTACGCATCGCTCCGAACGAGTACGGCGCTAGAACGGTGCGAAGTTGCAGTGGTGGTTCTTGATGCATCAGAACCAATTACAGAACAAGACTTGCGGGTTATCACGATGGTTGAAGAAGCCGGCAAAGCGATGGTCATCGTTATGAATAAGTGGGATCTTGTTGATGAAGACCGACGAATCGCCTTGGACAGAGAGATTGATCGTCACTTAGATCAAGTTGAATGGGCCCAAAGAGTTAACATCGCCGCCAAAACTGGGTGGCACAGGGATCGTTTAGCCCCAGCACTTCGGACCGCACTTGATAGTTGGGAGCGTCGTGTTCCTACTGCGAAGCTGAACTCATTCCTTGGGGCTCTGATTGGAGCTACTCCACCACCTGTTAGAGGGGGCAAACAACCTAAGGTCTATTACGCAACACAGGCTGGAATTGCGCCACCAAAGTTTGTGGTCTTTTCAAGTGGCTGGATAGAGGCTTCTTATCGTCGATTTATCGAAAGACGTTTGCGTGAGGAGTTTAAATTTCCTGGTACTCCCGTTCAAGTTGCAATCAGAGTTAAGGAAAGAGATAACCAGTGAGTCCGCTGATAACTGTTCCCAATGCTCTTACCTTTTTACGTTTTTTGGGAATCCCGATCTTTATACATCTTGCGATAAACCTTGAGGCCGATGGCTGGGCAATAGTTGTTCTTGCAATCGGTGGGGCAACAGATTATTTCGACGGAAAATTGGCCAGAGCTTGGAATCAGACATCTCGATTTGGGGAGATAGCAGATCCTGCTATAGATCGGCTATATATATTTGCAATCTTAATTGTCTTTTTAGTACGAGAGATTGTTCCATTGTGGATGATTGTTCTATTGGTAGGGCGAGATGTTGCACTTGGAGTCATTACTGTTTTGATGGCAAGAAATGCTATTTCGCCATTTACAGTTACGTATCTAGGAAAGGCCGCAACTTTTAATCTCATGTATGCCTTCCCATTGCTTCTCTTGGCCCAGAGCGATGGCTTCTGGGGTTATTTGGCATTTGTGACGGGCTGGAGTTTTGCAATCTGGGGATTAGCACTCTACATTTCGACAGGTATTGGATATGCCCGTCAGGGGATATCTCAGTTAAGGGGAGACAATGTCATCGATTCCAGATAAGTTTTCATATACCAAGGAACATGAGTGGGTGATTGTCGATTCATCTGTGTGCACGATGGGTATTACAGATTATGCACAGGCTGCGCTAGGTGACATTGTCTATGTTCAACTTCCTAAAATTGGTGAGAAAATAACTGCTGGCAAGGTGTGCGGTGAAGTTGAATCGACGAAAAGTGTTTCCGATATTTATGCACCAGTTTCTGGGGTAGTAACTGAGGTAAATACGTCACTGTCAGATTCGCCGGAGACAATCAACTCTGATCCTTATGGCGGCGGCTGGTTGCTCAAAATTGAAGTAACGGACCTACCTGGCGACCTACTAACCTCGGTGGAATACGGTCAGATTACGGCTTGACCAATGCATTTTCCCCCTCTACTGTCACCCTTAAGTTGACGGTAAGGAGGTAGGGGCATGGTTGCCGAAGCGCCAAAAAGCGAGTTAACAACGACCCTTCATCTCAATCTTCGAGAGGTCAGCAATTCCCCTGCTAACAAGCTCGAAGAAATCATTGCCGGCTTACCTGAACAAGATCGTGAAGTGATCGCTGCAATTCAAGGTTCCAATTCAGAAAAATCGATGGTCATTATTGCTAGAGGGCCGAACAAGGGCTCACGTTTTCTCATCACATCAGAAGGCGCAAGTGTCGGCAGATCCAGTGAAAGCGATATCTTTCTAGACGATATAACAGTCTCACGTGTTCATGCCAAGATCTCTAAAGTCGGCGGTTCATTTGTGCTCAAAGATGCAGGATCACTGAATGGCACGTATTTCGACAATGCTGCGATTTCAGAACGCATCCTCAGTTCAGGCGATGAGTTCCAAATTGGCAAGTTTCATCTTTTGTTTATCGGTAGTAAGTAGTTTAGTTAAGAGCTTTTAGTAAAGAATTTTTCGTTGTAATCAAGTTATAGGGGAGTGGATATGGCAGTACCAGCGCGGGCTTACTTAAGCATCGGTGAAGTTCTAAACCGGTTGCGAAGTGATTTTTCGGACATCACAATTTCAAAGATTCGTTTTCTGGAATCTGAAGGGTTGATAGAGCCTCAGAGAACTCCTTCCGGATACCGAAAGTTCACAACCTCCGACCTAGATCGTCTGCGCTATGTACTTTTGGCGCAAAGAGATCAATATCTTCCTTTGAAGGTGATTAAGGACAACCTTGATGCAATAGATCGAGGTCTACAACCGGCCCAAGTTGGAGCTGTAGCCACCCCGCGTCCCACAATCACTGTTGCAACTATTGATGGAGAAATGGCTCCGAGCTCATTTGGTGAAGTAAGCGAGATGCGGTTGTCTCGCGATGAATTGTTGAAAAATAGCGGTCTTAAAGAGGATCAGCTAGTGGAGTTAGAAGGATATGGATTGATCGCACCTCGAGGTCGTCACTACGACGGAGATGCATTATCTGTCGCAAAAGCCGTCACCGAAATGGGTGGTTTCGGTATCGAGCCTAGACACCTTCGTTCATTTAAATCTGCCGCAGATCGCGAGATCGGATTGATTGAGCAAGTCATTACTCCTCTTACGCGACAGAAGAATTCAGAGTCCAAGGCTCGCGCCCAAGAGGTGCAGAAAGAGATTGCATCACTTTCGATTCGTCTACATGCAGCACTTGTGCGCGGCGGCCTCAACAGAGTTCGCTAATTAGCGATTCGATGTTAATACCCATGGAGGTCGTTGGCGTTCGAGTTGAGATGCCATCTAATCAACCCATAGTTCTTCTCAAAGAGATTAACGGCTCGAGGTTTTTGCCGATTTGGGTTGGAACGGGAGAGGCGACAGCTATTGCATTTGCTCAGCAGGGTCTAGAACCACCTAGACCGTTGACTCACGATTTATTGGCTAACGTTGTTGATTTACTGGAAGCCACGGTCACAGCCGTTCATCTGACAGATTTAATTGATGGAGTCTTTCAAGCCAACTTGCTGATCAGAGATAGTTCATCGCAAGCTCTGACCTTAGATGCCAGACCTTCAGATGCCATCGCACTTGCGATTAGGACTCACAGCAACATTTTGGCCTCTGCTGACCTTCTCAATAAAGCGGGTATCGAGATGCCGGCCGGGGATGGGACTAATCAGGAGGTCGAAAAGTTCAGGGAGTTCCTGGACCAGATCAACCCCGAAGACTTCATCGGCTAGAAAGCCTAGACCTCTACTAGAGGGTTGGACCGTGTCGGTCGTTGTATCTAGGCAGAGTTGCCCGTACCTTTAAGCATTCCCCAAGAGAATCGAGAACTCCCGTGTCCCCACAGGATTTAGAGATCGGCTACCGAGGCGCTACTGCCTGTTCTGCGGCAGGTATTTCGTATCGACAATTAGATTATTGGGCGAGAACTGGATTAGTTGAGCCGAGTATTCGTACTGCAAGTGGCTCTGGAACGCAGCGTCTATACGGTTTTAGGGACATCTTGGTTTTAAAGATTGTAAAACGGTTATTGGATGCTGGAGTTTCACTTCAGAACATTCGTACTGCCGTCGATCACCTTCGCAATAGCGGTGTTGTTGAGTTGGAGCGAATTACGCTGATGAGTGACGGTGCATCGATTTATGAATGCACAAATTCCGATGAAATCATCGACTTACTACAGGGCGGTCAGGGAGTATTCGGTATCGCCGTCGGCAAAGTCTGGCATGAAGTTGAAGGCTCTCTATCTGTCCTTCAGGGTGAGATAGCTGGACAGTTTGTGAGTGGTGAGAATAACGACGAACTCTCAATGCGTCGAAAGAGCAAAGGGGCTTAAGGGCCAATACTCTTGCGCCCATAGCCCAACTAGGGGCTGGTGATTTAGGGCGAGGTGATCTGTGTCGAATTACGATGCATTTGCACACCGCCACATAGGACCAAATGACGTTCAAGCTTCAACAATGCTCATGGAGCTTGGATATTCAACTCTACAAGATTTCATATCCGATGTCGTACCACAGAATATTTTTATAAGTGAAAAACTAGAAAGCGCGCTACCTGAGCCTCTTTCTGAATTTGAAACAATTTCCGCGCTGAGAGATCTTGCTTCCAGAAATAAAGTTTTCACATCACTTATTGGAAGTGGTTACTACAACACGATCACGCCACCTGTGGTTCTGCGCAATGTTTTGGAAAATCCCGCCTGGTACACGGCATACACTCCTTACCAACCCGAGATTTCACAAGGGCGTCTTGAAGCTTTGTTTGCTTTTCAGAGCGCAGTCTGTGAACTGACAGCGCTGCAAACTGCCAACGCTTCAATGTTGGATGAATCAACGGCTGCAGCCGAGGCGATGACTCTTGCGAAACGAGTACATAAGGGCAGTGATGCAGCTGTATTTCTAATAGATGAAAAGGTGCATCCACAAACGATTGCAGTTGTTTCTACACGTGCAAAACCATTGGGCATTACAGTCAAAATTGTGAATGTGTCTGGAATAAAGAATGGGCTGGAATCACTATCTGAAGGAGCAGAAGTATTTGGAGTATTAGTTCAGTATCCAGATTCTTCAGGTGAGATTCGTGACTACTCCGATCTAGCCCAAATTGCACACAGTAGCGATGCTTTAGTGATTGCTGCCGTTGATCTGCTTGCGCTAACTGTGCTTAAGGCGCCAGGGGAGTGGGGCGCTGACATTGCAGTTGGTTCAGCGCAACGTTTTGGTGTTCCTATGGGATTTGGGGGTCCACATGCAGGATTCCTCTGTGTTCGGGCGGGTTTAGAAAGATCTATTCCTGGCAGATTAGTTGGACAAAGTATCGATGCCCACGGCAATCCAGCATTTCGTTTGGCTCTACAAACTCGAGAGCAACACATTAGACGAGATAAAGCCACTAGCAATATTTGTACGGCGCAGGTTTTATTAGCTGTCATTAGTGCGTTTTATGCGATGTGGCACGGGCCCGTTGGGCTAAAAACGATTGCTAACAGAATCAACGCCCAGACTGCAGGTTTAGTTGATTCGCTCAAATCAGCTGGGTATAGAGTCGTTACGCAGAATTTTTTCGACACAATTATCGTTGAAGTAAAAAATGCTGAGGCAATTCACAATAAAGCTCGGGAATTGATGCTTAATCTGCGGCATATAGATTCCAATCATGTTGGAATATCACTTGATGAAACAACCAACCAAAGCGTACTGGGGCATTTAGAAACGATTTTTGGTTTGAAATCGATCTTTGTTTCTGATGCCGTTTTGCCTAAATCACTAGTGAGAACATCGACCTATCTTCAACATCCCGTCTTTAATACCCATCGATCAGAAACTTCAATGCTGCGATACATTCGAACACTTTCTGATCGCGATTTAGCACTAGATAGAACAATGATTCCTTTAGGAAGTTGCACAATGAAGTTGAATGCAACAACTGAAATGGAATCTATCACCTGGAATGAATTCTCATCTATCCATCCTTTTTCGCCAACAGATCAAAGCGTTGGATACAGGGAATTGATAGAACAACTATCGACATGGTTAATTGCAATAACTGGATATGACGCTGTTAGTCTTCAACCTAATGCAGGTAGTCAAGGCGAATTTGCTGGTCTTCTTGCAATTAGGAATTATCATGATTCACGTGGGGACCAACATCGAACAATCTGTCTGATTCCATCAAGTGCTCATGGAACGAACGCGGCTAGTGCTGTTATGGCCGGGATGAAAGTAGTCGTTATTGATTGTGATGAACAGGGAAATGTAAGTGTGAGTGATTTAGAGAAGAAAATTGCTGAGCATGCAAACAATTTAGCTGCGATTATGGTCACCTATCCATCTACGCATGGTGTTTTTGAATCGGCGATTACGCAGATTTGTGAAATGGTTCATAACGCTGGGGGACAGGTCTATGTTGACGGCGCTAATTTAAACGCTCTCGTTGGGTTATCTCAACCGGGCAAATTCGGCGCAGATGTATCACATTTGAATTTACACAAAACTTTTTGCATTCCTCACGGAGGTGGAGGTCCTGGTGTTGGTCCAGTAATTTCCAAAGCACATCTTGCGCCTTTTCTTCCCAATCATCCTTTAGATCAGAGTGCAGGTCCCAAGTCTGGACCGGGACCAGTAAGCGGTGCTCCTTTTGGCTCTGCAAATATTTTGCCTATTTCTTGGGCCTACATACGAATGATGGGAGCTGAGGGTTTAACACGCGCAACATCGATTGCGATTTTGTCAGCAAACTACATGGCAACAAAGCTAGATCCATATTTTCCGGTTTTGTATACAGGGGAGAAGGGGCGAGTTGCACACGAATGCATTCTTGATCTTCGTGAGATCACAAAAATAAGCGGTGTAACTGTCGATGATGTTGCAAAACGCCTGATGGATTATGGTTTTCATGCTCCAACTATGAGTTTTCCTGTTCCTGGAACTTTGATGATTGAACCAACCGAGAGTGAAGACTTAGCCGAGATAGATCGCTTCATTGCAGCGATGATCGCGATCCATGGAGAAATTCAGGAGATACTAGATGGGACTATTGCCGTTGAAGATTCTGCTCTACGCCATGCTCCACATACGGTTGAATCAGTAATTTCGACCAATTGGGATCGGATGTATTCACGTGAAGCTGGAGCGTTGCCGGAAAAACGCGATGGATTGATCGCCGGTGAAATAATTGGCCTAAAGGGTAAGTACTGGCCGTCAGTAGGGCGTATAGATGGCGCCTATGGGGATAGGAACCTTGTGTGTTCCTGCATCCCGATCTCTGAGTATTCTTAGGTTTACATAATGTAACTTATCGGCATTATCTATACGCTCGTCTAGAGGTTAAGAACAGCACGAAAAAGGTTCCTACGAGGGCCCATGTACCGAACTTATCCCTAGGTGTTTTGCCCTCCATCAATTCAACGTCGGTTCGTATGGATTCGGCCGTTCCCATTGAGGTTTTTTGCAAAACTTTTCCTTTGTGATCAATCACCGCTGAATAACCAGTTGTAGAAACCGAAACAATATTTCGTCCATGTTCTATAGCTCTGACCCTGGTGATTGATAACTGTTGGGCACTTTCTGCCGACATTCCAAAGGTAGCGCTGTTGGTTTGGACTGCCAAAAGGTTGGACTGTTTTGCCGCGTTATGAAGAATTCCATCGTCTATCAGCTCAAAGCAAATTACTGGGGCTATTACTGCATTATTGATAGTAAAGGTACTGTTTGATCCATCTCCTGGTTCAAAATCTTTAACCCGGTCAACCAAAGGCGAAACAACTCTTGCTAATGATCGAAGAGGAACATACTCTCCGAATGGTGTCAGATGTTGTTTTATATACACCTGAGGCTTGTTTTCATCCCATAAAATTGAAGTATTAAGTAGTTTCTCACCCTTTCCCAGAACCGCGCCAATAATTAAAGGCTTCTCAATACCATTTAGGCCCTTGGAAACATCATTATTAGTAAATGGGTCTACATCGACAGAGTTTTCTGGCCAAAGGATAAAATCGACTTTGTTATCTTTTTTTAATTCCCTTTGAGTTAAGTCTAAATGATTATAAAAAACAGCTTTTGCTCGGGAATTAAAATCAAGTCCATATTCCGGAACATTTCCTTGGATCATTAGTACTGAACTTGTACCAATAACCTGCAACTGAACGGGAACAAAAAGAAATAACAATGGAATTAGCGGTATGTAAGACATATTTCTTTGAATGATAAAAAAGAGAAATAAGGAAATCAGCAACACAAGCGCCGATAAAGCCGCAGATCCCCCTACCGCGGCGATTTGAGAATAAATCGCATCTGGTTGACTATAGGCAAGGCGCAACCATCCAAATCCCCCGAAAGGAAAATAGTTTCTAATCTCTTCCATGAGGAAGAAAATCAACGGGTAGGTGGGCATTCCCCAGCGAGAAACTAAAGCTAAAGGCAGATAGAAAAGCGACAATCCCAGCGCAAGAATTATCCAAGGTAGCGAACCAACAAATGTGCTGCTCCAATGTAGGGCTATTGCATTAAAGGTAAATGCAAAAACTAAAACGGAGAGTAATTTTCGGGTGCTTTTGTTGAGTGCATACATGTGCACGGCAATTGCTATTGGGGCTATCCACCACTTCCCCACTGGTTCATAGGCAAAAGAAAGAAAGAGCCCAGAAAACGCCGATAAAACTATTCCTACCAACCTAACGCACTGATCAAACGATCCACGCTAGCACCCAGGCCATAGCGCTCCTTAAACTGGTAAATCGGTGAAAGATCCGACGGTGGTTGAGGAATCCCCAGTTCTATTTTGGGTAAAGGCACGTTTCTAGCGACTCTGACCAAAGTTGGTGCGATTTTTAGATAATCTTCGCCGGCAATTATTTTCTTGGCTAACGCTGGAGCTAATGCTTCGTGAGCATTGTGTGCACCTTCTAGTGCAGCCTCAACACTGGCAAATGTATTGGCAATGATAGCCGCACCTTTTTCACCAATTCCTTTGACTCCGGGCAGTCCATCCGATGGGTCACCTCTAAACATTGCAAAAAGATCGTAGCGATCACCAGGGATAGAGTATTTGTTTGCTACATATGCGATATCAACCAAGTCATGTTGTGAAATGCCTTTAGCTAAGTACACAACTTTAATATCTTTCTTATCATCGACTACTTGAAAAAGGTCCCTATCTCCAGTAACAATTCGAGTCGGACCCTTTTCTTTGTGTGCATATGTAGCCATAACATCATCTGCTTCATAGTCATCTACACCTACAACTGGTATCCCAAAAAGATCTAGAAGATCTAGAAGAATAGGAATTTGCGGAGTTAAAGTTTCGGGTTCTTCCTCCGAATCTCCATCTTCTTCAATTCGGTTAGCTTTGTATTCAGGGAAGATATCCACTCGCCAACTCGGCCGCCAATCTCCGTCCAGGCATGCAACTAATCGATTCGGTTTATATGCTTGTACTAACCGCGCAGTCATATCTAGATAGCCACGCACCGCATTTATCGAGACTCCATCTGGAGATAGCAAAGTATCGGGCATGCCGTAGTAAGCGCGATACCAAAGCGAAGCGCTATCTAAAAGCATGAGTGTCATAACTCCCCCATCAAATATGCAACGACCCCGCGATCAATCTTCTTTATTGCATCTTTACAAGTAGGTCGTAAATTCTCACTCGCACCAGCGATCTGATTAAGTAGATCGATGAGTTGTTTAGTTGAACGAACAAAGTCACCAACAGACATATCACTGCCTTTTAGAACATTTGCAAGGGAGTTTCCTGTTGCCCAACGGTAGGAAATAAATGCAAAGCCGGCATCTGGCTCGCGTTGTGTTTGCACGCCAAAGTCGGCTTCAATTTTCTCCAACTCTGCCCATAAAGATAGAACCTCGGTAATCGTCGAGGTTACTTTTGCACTTGGCATTTTGGGTGCAATATTTTCAGAAGATCTAGTTTCAAAAATCATGCATGAGACGACAGCTAATAACTCCGCACCGTTTAGATCACTCAACAAACCTCTTCGGATTGACTCGGTGAGCAATAGATCTGATTCAGCATAAATCTTTGTAAGGATCTTTCCTTGAGCCGTTGGCTTTTCTCCGTGGATGTAATCCAGATGATCTAACACATGGCAGATCTGATCAAAGGTTTTGGCAATAACGTGGGTTCGGTTCTCAACCCTGGATGTCAATCCCTCATTTTCACGCGTTAATCTGCCAGCACGTTCTGCTAATCGAGAGTGTTCTTCACGATCGGCGCATCCGTGACTTGGATGGCTCTTCATAGCTTTTCTCAGATCAGAAAGTTCACCTTCAAGGTGACCTCGTTGTCTGTTATCAAATGTTTTTCTCTGATCACGCCTTCCCAAGAGAACTTCGACTTCCTTTATTGACCTTCTAAAACGTGCATACTCAGCAAAATCTCCAAGATGACAGGTGGCATCTTTCATCAACTCTTCAATTAATGTTTCGTTTTTACGAATCTGTCTTGTCAAGCCGACAACTGCCCTGTCGGCTTGAAACTGCGCAAAGGACGATTCAAGAGATCGTCGTGCTCGTTCTCTTCCAAATTGAGCTATTAAATTTATTGACATGTTGTATGAAGGAGAAAAGGAAGAGCGCAATGGATATGTACGCGTAGAGGCCAACCCAGCTGCAGATGCTGAATCAACTGTTGGCGACCATTGAATAACTGCGTTTCCTTCAATATCAATGCCTCGACGACCTGCTCGACCTGTCAGCTGTGTATATTCACCTGGGGTAATTGGAACATGAGCTTCACCATTGAACTTAACGAGTTTTTCTAAAACTACGGTACGTGCGGGCATGTTTATTCCTAAAGCTAACGTCTCGGTTGCAAAGACAGCCTTGACGAGTCCACGCTGAAACAAATCTTCAACTGCGCCCTTAAAACTTGGCAGAAGACCTGCGTGATGGGCTGCAATGCCGCGCTCTAGTGCGGTGAGCCAAGCAGTAAAGCCGAGTACTTCTAGATCTTCTTCGGCAATATTTTGAGTGTATTCTAGTGCGGTCGCACGGATCTCTTCTCGCTCTTGCGGTGAGGTAAGTCTTAGACCCGCTTGCAAGCATTGCTTCACAGCCGAATCACAACCAATACGCGAGAAAATAAAGGTAATGGCGGGCAACAAATTTTCTCGCTGAAGTTTTTCAATTATCTCTGCTCGTGAAAGGCGATCACTAGGTTCATCAAAACGCGATCGAGGATTGCGTCCCATTGAAGAGCGTCTTATAGCCTCTCGCTCGCGTTGCAATATCTCCGGATTAACTCGTCCAGGTTGCTCAAAAAGATCCAGTAGTCGATTTCCAATTAGCACATGTTGGAACAAAGGTATGGGTCTAATTTCACTGACAATAACCTCAGTATCACCACGGATCTCCCCTAACCATTCTCCAAACTCTTCGGCATTGGAAACAGTCGCAGATAGTGAGATCACTTGTACGCTTTCCATTAGATGGATGAGCACCTCTTCCCACACAGCGCCTCGAAATTTGTCAGCCAGATAGTGAACTTCATCCATCACAACGGCACCTAGATTTGTAAGAGTGTTTGAGCCGGCATACAACATATTTCGCAGAACCTCGGTAGTCATCACCAGAATCTCAGCCTCTGAGTTAATACTTGTATCACCCGTTAAAAGCCCGACCCGATCCTCACCAAACTTCTCGGCGAATTCAGCGTACTTCTGATTGGACAGAGCTTTTATTGGCGTTGTGTAAAAACACTTCTTCCCGGCTTTGAGAGCAGCATAGGCAGCAAATTCACCAACAACTGTTTTGCCCGCTCCGGTTGGAGCGGCGACGAGAACACCTTTTCCATCTTCAACTGCGTGGCAAGCAGCAATCTGAAATGGATCAAATTCGAAATCAAAACTCTGCACAAAAGCCGTGGTAACTGGATGAGAACCACGTTTTTTGGCCGCAGCGTAGGCAGCAGCTGGGGTACTCATGGAGTCCATCCAAGCATGGCGCCAGGAATGCATTCGGCATTTACTGGTAATTGACCTATTCGTTCTCCATCGCTGTAGGCAACAGCCTTGGATTCGATGTGAACTTTCTTACTTCTAACGATTTCAACTGCTGGGTGATTTATGTGAGCCCCAATGAAAACAGATGGAAAAACCTTGATGAACTCAAACTTAGAGACAGGATGCAAAACCATAACATCGAATAAGCCATCTGTCATATCAGCATCCGGACATACGAGCATTCCGCCACCATATGATCGGCCGTTTCCCACGGCGATCAACATCGCTTGCGTTTCTATAGTTCGGTCATCAAGGTGAATTTGATAGTTTCTCGGTTTAAACCGTGGAAGTTCAATAGCAATACTAGCGTTGTACTTCATCGGTCCTTTAGGCCAACTTAATTTGTTTGCTAGTTCATTGACCACAGCATCAAAGCCTGTAGACAGGACACTTGCGAACCATTCGCCATCTACCAATCCAGCGTCTAATTGCCTAGCAGGCTTAGTCAGGACCTGCTCCAATTGAGCATCGATGTTATCTAGCTCCCAACCTAACGATCTAACGAAGTCATTACCGGTGCCTGCGGGGATTACAGCTATAGGAATATTTCTTGGAATGACCTGCTGCAAAACTATATGAAGAAGGCCATCTCCCCCAACGGCGATAACCCCATTGCAGCGCGTAGTTGAATTGAGAAAGAACTCAAGATGATTCGTAAGTGATGCCGGTGAATTTCCAGTTACGATTGTGTAAGGAAGTGATTTACGATTTAAAAAACCAGCAACATACTTTCCAACCACCGCGCCTTTACCCTGGCCTGAAACCGGATTAATCACGAGTGCCCACATAGTGAAAGCCTATCGGCTATTCAGAAATGGACGTTGGTGAATCTATTGAAGAAGTGCCCATGGATGTTTGATTAGACTTTTTATCACGCGCTCTATCAACTAGGACTGCAATTGATCCGGCCATGAAATATAGAAGCATAATCGGCAATGCTAATAGGAGCATGGTGAATGGGTCAGCTGTCGGCGTGAAAGCCGCCGAAAAAACAAATATGCCAAAAACCCATATTCTCCATGGGCGAAGAATTGTCTTGCCACGTAAGAAACCGATCAGATTGAATGTTAAGAGAAATACTGGAAGCTCAAATGCCAATCCAAAAAGCAGAATTATTCGCAACACAAAATCAAGGTAATCATCAAATCTTACTAAGTTGTTGAGTGCTTCTGGTGTGAATCCAAAAAGCACTTTGATGGCAAGTGGAAGAATCAAATATCCGAGAGCAGCCCCGAAGCCGAAAAAAGGTGTCGCTGAGAGAATAAAAAGAAAGCTGTTTCTTTTTTCTTTGCGATGCAATGCCGGTGCTATAAAGGCCCATAATTGATAGAGCCAGAATGGCGCCGAAATGATGATTCCGGTTAGAACAGCTACTTTCATCTGTAAATTCAGAGGGCCCAAAACTCCGCTGATATATAAGGCTCCGCAATTTTCTGAACCTGAAAGCTGCGCGGATTTTAAATCGCATACGGGTTCTGCAAGTGTTGTAATAATCGTATTGTAGAAATACCAACCGATACCAGATGCAAGAAATATCGCAATGGCTGCACGAACAATCCTTTTGCGAAATTCACGCAAATGATCTAATAAGGGCATCCTCGCGTCATTGGTAGACGCCATAGAATTACTTTTCTGAATTACCTTCGTCGTTGGCAGGCTTATCGTCAGCCTTCATTTCTTTCATCTCACTCTTAAAAATTCGCATTGAACGACCAAGAGAGCGTGCAGAATCCGGCAATCTCTTCGCACCGAACAGAACTAAAACCACTACGAGAAGAACGATAATTTCGCGTGCGCCTAGATTCATTTAAAACTCCAACCGTCGATAAATCCAATTTCCCCGAGTTTACACCAGGTTCAGATGATCGCCTAGGCGCTATTTATCGGTATATCGAAGTAAGAGGGATTTAGCTCGCTGGGCGATCTCTTTACGAATTTCCAAGGGTTTAATCAACTCCACATCTGATCCAGTTGCTAATACGGCACGTTGGATCCATTCCTTAGAAAAGGAGGAAAGATCTAGAGTTAAATCAGCTGTGTTCATCTGCCTCAAATAAGAATCTATATCAAATCTCTCGGCAGCCTCGCGAGAGGCGTTTAGAACCTTAATGCTGTAGGAAATTGCCTTACTGTCTGTTTCTGCCGGGATACTAACCCGTTGCGAATCTGACTGGACTTGAGCGTGCAAACCATCAATTATTTTGAGATCCATTATTCGATCGATTCGAAAGACTCGGTAATCCATCGCAAGGAAACAAAAAGCACGAAGATAATTCCGTCCATCTTCATCGTAAGTTAGAAGTGGGCTAATAATTCTTGATGAAATATGATCTGAGTACAAGGAGTGATATGAGATTTCAACTCTAGAAGAGGATTTGATTGCTTCAAGAAGTGGTTCTACAACCTCATTATTCATACCAGTTGGAACATTGACTGCCTTCTGTATTCCGAGGCTTTTGGATAGTTTATCTTTTAATGTTTCGATGCCTTTGCGTATATCTTCTCTATCTAAAGGTATTCGCTGTTGCAAAAGTTCAAGACCCAATAAAAGAGCAAGTCCTTCTTCGACGGAAATCTTTCGAGGTCTGGATAGAGTCTTCGCATTTCGAATAGTGACAAAACCAGAATCAAACTCTAAATCCATGAGCTCTAAAGGTGTATATCCAGGAAGGCCACACATCCACAGTGTGGTCAAGTCCGATTGAATCTGCGATGTCGAGACTCCAAAGTCATCTGCTAATTCATCAAGTGATATTCCTTGATTCGCATGCAGGTATGGAACTAAATCCAACAAACGTGCTGTTCTCAAAAGTGGTGCCGAGAGATCCTTAACCATGAGTGACAACAATCTTTTGCAATGATTCAACAATCATCTCTACAAGTTTTTGTGGCGATCGTACGAAAACATCCTCCTGATGCCATAGCGCAAGAGAACGCAAATTTTCAAGATTTACAACCGGAATCTCTAACTGATCCCACTCCCCTAGATCTTTTGATGAGATAGCAAGATTACGTAAAATTTGACCTTTTCCTTTTCTCACATGGAATACGGCCAAAGTCTCTGTTTGTGACTGTGTTAGCACCTGATGAAAATCAAAATCTGTAGGTGGTTCAAAACTACTTACCGAGGAAACTTTTTCAACACCTCCACTAATGCGATCCATTCGGAATATCCGTACCTCTTGAATCTGTTGATCTATGGATGCCATATACCAAAAACCACTGTGAGTTGCCAGAGAAAAAGGTATTACCGTGCGCGGCTCAACTTTAAAATCAGACGAGGTGTACGAGAATTTGATGGAGGATTTCTCAGCGATTGCGCTACCGATGATTGCGATTACTCCACTGCTATTTGCCAAGCGTGTGGAGATAGCGGGTAACTCCACGTTATCTATCGGTTCACCCATTGATCGAATCTTAAGAAGTACCCGATGTGCTGCTTCGTCTAAGGCCGCACCTTGCCAGCTTTGTGCCGCTAGCGAGAGTAGGGAAATCTCCTTCGGCGAAAGAACTCCCAAGTCCATTTGATATGTTGCATGATTTATTCTGTATCCTGCTTCGTCAAGAAACACTGGATCAAAACTTCCGACTTCTATTTCGATCCCAAGAGCGCGAAGATCATCTTTGTCGCGTTCAAACATTCGCTCTTTCGTCTCCGGAGTTCCCTCGTATCCATCAACTGTTCTGAATATTTCGGACTTAGTGAGAAACCTTTTAGTTGCAAGGAGAGCGATTGTTAAATTAACTAACCGTTCAATCTTCCGAGACACCGTAGGCACCTTTAGCAGGACGTCGGCGCCGCGCGAGAACTTGCACGTCGGGCGCCATGCGACGGCTATGGATAATGAAACCTGTGTGACCGATCATTCGTTGCTGTGGGCGAACTGCTAAACCTTCGTGATGCCATCCCCGGACCAATGTTTCAGAACTCTCGGGTTCTGTGAATCGACCATCACTTTTAAGGGCTTCGGCTGTAGCCGACAGTTGCGTGGTAGTTGCCACGTAAGCGAGAAAAACGCCACCTGGTCGAAGAGCTTTTGCTGCGATGTCGATGCACTCCCAAGGTGCGAGCATATCTAGAACAACGCGATCAAATTCGGAATTGAAATTTTGATCCTGTAAATCACCTACTTCTAACTTCCAATTTTTAGTTTCGTTTGCGAAATACCCATTAACATTTTCGCGTGCGATCTCTGCAAAATCTTCACGTCTTTCTATGGAGTGAACTGCTCCCTTTTCACCGACTGCTCGAAGCAGGGAAATGGTTAGGGCCCCGCTTCCAACACCGGCTTCTAAAACCCGCGCACCAGGGAAAACATCAGCGACTCCAACAATCATCGCTGCATCTTTTGGATAAACGATAGTTGCACCGCGACGCATAGTTAGAACAAAATCTGCTAACAATGGTTTAAAAGCAGAAAATGACAGTCCAGCTGTCGTGCTCACTACCGAACCCTCAGGAAGGCCAATCAGATCGTTGTGAGTAATCCAACCTTTGTGCGTGTGCCACTCTTTACCCGGGGTTATCGTGAAGCTATACAACTTCCCTTTGGAATCGGTCAGTTGAATCCGATCTCCCGCAGCAAAAAAACCTAAATTAGACACGGGAGCATCTTAGGCGAATTAAATAGCTTCGGTAGAGGTATCTTGCGCAACATGAGTATCAATCAGCCCTTGCGGCTTTCCCCTAGCGCCGTGAGTGAGTACCAAAACTGTCCACTTCTCTATCGCTATCGCAAGATCGATAAGTTGCCAGAACCCCCATCCTTAGATGCTGAAAGAGGAACTCTTGTTCATACTGTTTTACACGATCTCTTCGAGTCAGTAGCTATCGATCGAACGCGTGAAACTGCTTTGTCCCTTCTTCCCTCGCGTTGGAAAGCTCAGATTGAAAGCAAACCAGAACTCCAAGAACTTGTTGGAAATGAAAAAGAGTGGCTAGATCGTGCCGCATCTTTGATACAGACTTACTTCACAATTGAAGATCCTCGAAGTTTCGAAGCAACCCATCGTGAGATTCACCTTGAAAATGACTTAGCAGAGCGCATCTATCTCCATGGTTACGTTGACCGTCTAGATGTTGCGCCAACGGGAGAAGTTCGCATAGTTGATTACAAATCGGGTAAGGCACCAAAGCCAGGATGGGAAGAAAAAGCTTTATTTCAACTACGTGTTTATGCACTTTTATATTGGAAAAATACTGGAGTGCTCCCAAGACTTCTCCAACTTATCTATCTTGGCGATGGGAAACTGATCCGCAATAACCCAACTTTGGCTGATTTAGAATCGACCGAGAAAACACTGATGCGAATCGCTAGAGAGATAAACATCTCCTTGGAAAAGGATTTTTGGCCACCTAATCCAACAAAACTCTGTGACTGGTGCTTCTTTAAAAATATCTGTCCTGCACATGCAAATTAAATCGAGGCGGTAAAGTCTTTACGTAACTCGATCAGCTTCTCAATGCTCAATTGCTCCAACGATTTGATACTTCTAACGCGCGGAGATTCTTCTACATGGACCAAATGGGGCACTGCGATCAACCAAGCGCCACTTTTAATCGCGGCCTGCATTCCTGGCAGTGAGTCCTCGAACACTAAAGAGTTCTCAATCCTGCTTTCGCAAATAAGTGCCGCTTTGAGGTAGCCCTCCGGATCTGGCTTGGTATTTTGAACGTCATCTCCACTAAGTGAAAAAGGAAAGAGATTATGACCAATATTGTCTAAGACAGCATCAACGATCACTCGAGGGCTCGCAGAAACCAATGCAGTTTTAACTCCATGAGAGCGAAGCGAGTTGACGAGCTCTATCGCACCTGGCATAGCAACTGTATTTGTACGCATGCGATCAGCTTGAATCTTTATCAACATTTCCACGAAATACGAGGATGGCTTTTGATTATCTGTTTTAACAGACATGTAGTCGCCCAATCTACTGAGCGGTCCTCCTAAACAAGCAACTTGATCCTCCTGTGTCCATTTGTAACCAAATGGCTCCACCACCTCTTGTTCAGATAACAACCATTGAGGCTCTGAATCAACCGTTAAACCATCCATGTCAAAAAACACTGCATCAAAAAAATCCGACATCAGTTGCTAATTCGCATTGAAATACTTGGCTTCCGGATGATGAACAATAATTGCTGACGTTGACTGTTCTGGATGTAACTGGAACTCTTCTGATAACTCAACACCGATACGTTCAGGTTCAAGCAGTGAACACAACTGCACCTGTTGCTCTAAATCGGGACAGGCTGGATAGCCAAATGAGTATCGAGATCCTCTATAGCCTTGATCCAAAATCCCCTGCAACTCATCTGAATCTTCATCTTTAACGCTTAACTCTTCTCGTACTCGAGCGTGCCAATGCTCAGCTAACGCTTCAGTAAGTTGAACCGATAACCCGTGTAGTTCTAGATACTCCCGATACTTGTTTGCTTCAAATAGCTCGGCTGCTGCCTTACTAACAGAGGCACCCATGGTTACAACATGGAATGCAACAACATCTGTTTTCCCAGACTCCTTTGATGCAAAGAAATCACTGATACACAACCGTCTATCGCGGCGCTGTCGTGGGAATGTGAATCTAGTGCGCTCCTTACCTTTATTCTCACCCTCATGATGAAGAATGACTAAATCATTTCCTTCGCTATAGCAAGGAAAATATCCATAAACGACAGCGGCGTTTAGCCAACCATTTGATTGCACTTCATTCATTAAAGATCGCAGGCGTGGGCGGCCCTGAGTTAGAACCATATCTTCATACTCTCCACGATTGCCTTTTAACCCCCATTGACCAACAAATAGTGCTCGCTCATCCAACATCCCGGAATAATCCGCAAGGGATATTCCCTTGATAACTTTTGATCCAAAAAATGGTGGAGTTGGAATCGCGACATCTGTGCTGACATCGCTTCGGACTTCATCAAGTGGAGCATCACTCTCTTTGATTCTTGTATTAATAGTTTTACGTTCCTTTAGAGGAGGAAGCACGGCTCCTTCTTCGCCACGCTTTACTGCCATCATGGCATCCATTAAACGTAATCCCTCAAAGGCATCTCGTGCATATCGAACCTGGCCTGGAAATACAGCGGCGAGATCCTGCTCAACATAGGCACGAGTAAGGGCTGCTCCTCCGAGAACTATCGGCCAACGTTGGTCTAATCCCCGCGAAGTTATCTCTTCTAAGTTTTCCTTCATGATAACTGTTGATTTCACAAGCAATCCGCTCATTCCGATGACATCAGCGTTGGCCTCTATTGCTCCATCAATTATCTGATTTACGGTTTGCTTGATCCCAATGTTTGCTACTCGATATCCGTTATTTGTCAGAATAATGTCAACAAGGTTTTTCCCGATATCGTGAACGTCGCCCTTTACCGTTGCAAGCAGCATAGTCCCGCGGCCTTGATCATCGGTTTTCTCCATATATGGCTCCAGTAGAGCTACTGCAGTTTTCATTACCTCTGCGCTTTGAAGAACAAACGGCAACTGCATCTCACCTTTTCCGAACAACTCCCCAACAACCTTCATGCCCTCTAACAGGTGATCATTGATAATCTCTAGCGGTTTAGTGCCCTGATCTCGCGCTTGCTTGAGATCATCTTCAAGACCAACTTTTTCGCCATCGATAATCCTTCGTTGTAATCGTTCGAACAGTGGAAGTGCCGCCAATGCCTCTGCTCGGGCATTCTTATTGGAGGTTAGTTCTACACCGTCAAACAACTGCAAAAACTCCTGTAGTGGATCGTAAGTGCACTCTTGCCCATCGAAAGTTCGACGGTCATATATGAGATCTAGAGCTACTTGTTTGGCTCTCTCATCTATGCGGTTCATAGGAGTAATTTTTGATGGGTGAACAATCGCTGAATCTAATCCAGCTTGCACACATTCATGCAGAAAGACTGAGTTCAAAACGATTCGCGAGGCAGGATTTAGTCCAAAGGAAACATTGCTAATTCCTAAAGTAGTTTGAACCTGAGGAAACTCTTCTTTAAGCCGCTTAATTGCACTTATAGTTTCTATTCCATCAAGTCGAGTCTCTTCTTGACCGGTTGCTATTGGAAAAGTCAGGCAATCAATCAGAATATCGCCCACATTCATGCCCCAGTTGTCGCGTAAGTCAGTAATCAACCGACGAGCAACTCTGAGCTTCCATTCGCAATCTCGTGCTTGTCCCTGTTCGTCGATGGTTAAAGCCACAACTCCGGCGCCATGCTCTTTGACTAAAGGCATTATCTTTGCAAACCTAGATGTTGGTCCGTCCCCATCTTCATAGTTGACAGAGTTAATGACACAGCGTCCACCAAGATGTTCCAATCCCGCCTTTAAAACTGCTGGTTCAGTTGAATCCAGAACGATGGGTAGAGTGCTTGCAGTTGCAAATCTAGAAGCAAGTTCAGCCATATCCGACGCGCCATCACGGCCTACATAGTCAACAGATAGGTCCAACATATGTGCACCTTCTTGAATTTGATCTCTTGCTATCTCAACACACTTTTCCCAGTTCTCTTCAAGAAGGGCATCTCGAAATGCGCGAGAACCATTGGCATTCGTCCGCTCACCGATGGCTAAGTAGGTTTTATCCTGTCTAAATGGAACGTATTGGTACAAAGAAGATGCACCTGGCTCAATTGATGGTTTTCTAATAACAACGCTTTTACGATCTAACTTCTTAACAACTGCTTCAAGATGAGCCGGTGTTGTTCCACAACAACCACCGATAAGTGAGATTCCATAATCAGTTACAAAAGTTTCCAGCGCTTTTGCCAGTTCGTCAGGCCCAAGCGGATAGCTGGCTCCTTTTGGTCCCAATACAGGTAAACCAGCGTTAGGCATGACCGAAATTGCTACATCAGCATTTTTACTTAAATACCTCAGGTGTTCCGACATCTCGGCAGGCCCCGTTGCGCAATTTAGGCCAATTAGGTCAATACCTAAGGGCTGTAAGGCATTAAGGGCTGCGCCAATCTCTGATCCAACTAACATTGTGCCAGTTGTTTCAACAGTTACTTGCGCGATAAGCACGATATCTCGATTCGCTTCTTCTATTGCTAGGCGAGCACCGTTGAGAGCTGCTTTTACTTGCAAAAGATCTTGAGAAGTTTCAATCAATAAAGCATCGCTGCCACTATCTGCTAACCCTTTGGAAGCCAAATAATATGCATCTTTTAATTTCTCATAGGTTGTGTGACCAAGACTAGGTAACTTAGTTCCGGGTCCTAATGATCCGAGAACGAATCTAGGTTTTTCAGGTGTTGAGAAAGCATCAGCAGCCTGCCGAGCTATAACTCCTCCTGCAAATGCAAGTTCATAGATTCGATCTTCTATTCCATATTCGGCCAAGTTTGCCCAGTTAGCTCCGAAAGTATTTGTCTCTATGGCATCAACGCCAACTTTCAAATATGCATCATGAACTGATCGAACTATGTCTGGCCGGCTAACGTTAAGGATCTCGTTACATCCCTCATGATCCTGAAAATCCTCTAAGGATGGATCGGCGTCTTGGAGCATTGTTCCCATGGCACCATCGGCGATAACCACGCGAGTAGACAGGGCCTGGCGCAACAAACTTTGAGGCCAGGCTAATTTTCGCGTATTCACTTGGATAAGGTTACCGTAAGGTTACTTTCATGGAGATTCTTCAAATACCCATCTTGCGTGATCCAGTTATGTTGATCGCCTTTTCCGGATGGAATGATGGCGCAGAGGCTGCCACAGGCGCCCTAGATCACTTGTTATCTGTATGGAAAGAATCCAAAGACGATGTTGTCTCGGTATTAATCGCTCAAGTGGATTCTGAGGATTTTTACGATTATCAAGTCAGCAGACCCCAGGTCAGTGTCAATGAATCTTCACAACGCGAGTTAACTTGGCCTGGGACACAAATCTTCGGTTTATCTCTTCCATCTATGAAACAGGATTTGGTAATCGTTACAGGCGTAGAACCTTCAATGCGTTGGAAATCTTTTAGCCGCGAGATACTAGATATTGCAGATGATTTAGAGGTTTCGATGATAATTACCGTAGGTGCGATGCTTTCAGATTCACCACATACTCGTCCAATCAAGATCATTGCAACAACCTCAAGTGCAAACGTAGGTGCAAGACTAGATTTACAACCCTCGACCTATCAGGGGCCAACAGGGATCATTGGTGTTATTCAAGATGGTTGCACTAAGCGCGGAATTGAATCTCTCTCCTTATGGGCTTCTGTACCTCACTATGCTCCTAACGCGCCATCACCAAAAGCATCACTTGCACTATTACAAGCAATCGAGGACTACCTAGGTATTTCGATACCTTTGACCGATTTACCTGATAGCGCGCAGGCTTGGGAAGAGTCAGTCACACAATTGGCCTCTGAGGACGCAGACATCGCTGAATATGTGAAATCACTTGAAGCTAGTAAAGATGCAGTTGATATCCCTGAAGCCTCTGGAGAAACAATCGCCAAGGAATTCGAGAGGTACTTACGCAGACACCAGGAAGAGTAGTGACTCTTCAGACATGATCTTCTAATGCAAGGAGCGACCGAGATTATTTTACGGTTGAAAAACCAAGAAGATTTTCTAGAACAGAGACGATTTGTCTTTTATCTCCGCCAGTATCTCCATTGAGAGTCTTGTCCACCCATCTATTTACTTCCGACACAATAGTCTGAGTGTCTAAATCATTGGCCAGAGACTCCAGAATGCAAGAAATCAGATTATCTGTTGGGGCGAAATCTTGGCACTTCAGGGCAGTTCTTAATCTTTGAACTTCAATGTCGGCAGCTGATAATTTCTCCTGGGACCACATGCGGTCTCTTCTGAAATGATCACTCATGAGTGCCCATCTGATAGAAAATGGATCAACACCAGATGACAATAGAGAGGATACAAAAACTAAATTACCTTTGCTTTTGCTCATCTTTTCACCATCAAGACCAATCATTCCTGCGTGCACGTAGTGAGAAGCTAACTCTCTACCTGTAATGACCCGTGCTTGGGCTGCGCACATCTCATGATGAGGAAAAATTAAATCACTGCCACCACCTTGAATGTCTATGAGCGTTTCCAATGTGGGATCTGGCGAAAGATAATGCAATGCAATTGCAGTACATTCAATATGCCACCCAGGTCTACCAAGACCATAGCTTGAACTCCAAGCAGGTTCGTTTGGTCTTTGTAGCATCCAGACGAGGCAGTCCAGAGGATCTTTTTTGCCAGACAATGTGGGATCACCTCCGCGCTGAGAAAAAATCTCCACCATATCTTGATCTTTTAAATGAGAGATACTGGCAAACTTGGGATCATCTTTAACTGAGAAATATATGTCTTGATCAATTTGATACGTAGATTTTTTGTCAGATAAATGATCTATTGCCTCGATCACTAGTGGAATTGCCTCGATGGCACCTATGTAGTGCGTAGGTGGAAGTACATTCAATGCGGCCATGTCATTTCTGAAAAGATCTATCTGCTCTGTCGCAAGATTTTCCCATTCAACTCCATCACGATTAGCTCTCTCTAGAAGCGGTTCATCAATATCTGTGATGTTCTGTACATAATCAACTTTTGATCCACCTGCAACTAGATAACGATGGATAAGATCAAATGAAAGATAAGTTGCGGCGTGACCAAGATGTGTTGCATCGTAGGGCGTTATTCCGCATACATAAAGACGGTAGAGATCCTTCTGTGAGAGTGGTTTTTTTGTCGTAGATGCAGAATCAGTCAATCGAAGTTGTGGGAAATCGAAAGCCTTGGACAAATCGTTCACTGCTACCGCAGTCCAAGATCTCATTGGCCAATTCTATGTCAGTCTCTGCAAAAAGAATTTAACTTGAGAAATGTGCCTATACGGCCCAAAAAAGAAAACAGGCAGTGAACTAATAAGCGGGCCAGGGAACTGAAGGCCACAGAGGTGATGGCTCAGGGAAGCAACGACTCAATAACATTCGATTAACTCGATCCGAACAGGCTTGAATTTCCAACTCAGTCAGTAAAGGAGCAAGAGTTTGGCCTAGTTGGCCCTCAAGTCCACTTTTACATAGCTCCAAAATTATCAATTCATCTTTTGTAAATGGCTTGCCGGCCCACTGCCATAAAACAGTTCGCAACTTATCTTCCTCATGAAAAGTCACTCCGTGATCACATCCGTAGGTTTTGTTTCCAACAGTTGGCAAAATGTGTCCAATTTTTCGATCCGTGTTGTTAACAATTGCATCAAAAAACGCCATTTTCCTTAATTCAGGATGATCCTGGGAGAAATACTCCGATAGATTTATTAATTCATTTATTTCTATCCACTCTTGAACCATTCCTTGTCCGTATGGACCATCTCTTAAGATCGTGAATGGAACCAGATCAAGGCCTAGGAATTCACTGACACAATATGCTGCGAATTCACGATAGGCCAGGCACCCTTTATCAAAATCCCAAAGCGGTCGCTCCCCCGCAATTGGTTTATAGATGCAGGCAATCTGCAAACCATTGAAATCAACATGAGCAAATAATGTTGCATTTGATGCATCGACTAATCTACCTGTAACTACTAATTCACTCTGTTCGAGAGCAAGATATTTACTCATCGACGCCTATCTCGTTCATAAGTTTTCATATTTGAATTTACCTCTTATAGCCATTGGCTCGAGGACACAAATGGCCTCGTGGATCTATAGGAATTGAACAAAAAGGACATGGCAAACGTCCTGCATTGACAACTGCTTTGGAGCGATTCACGAAGGATTGTGCGCTGCCTAAACTTATGGACAATGCCAGAACCTCTGTATCATCTTGACCCTCTTGTGAAGTTGCTTCGTAAAATTCAAAATTAACAATTTTCATTTGATCATCCCATGAGATTGATATCGCTCCTGTGACAAAAAGGGAATCAACAGGAGAATCCAGTGCTTCATCATCGATTGGCATAGGTTCCAGTAACTCAAATGGATTGGCTCTTTTTACACCTGCGATGATTATTTCGAGGCGAGATACGATCGCTCGTACTTGATCCTTTTCGATGGCAACGGAGAAAACCTGCCTATCTTTTTTTGCCTGAACATAAAAGGCTCTCTCCCCTGGCGCTCCAACGGTTCCTACAATAAAGCGATCAGGATCGACAACTTCGTATCTCACTTGACGCTGCCGCCGCCCAATTGATTGCGATGACGTTTTTTAGAGGTCAATAGATCGGTTACGACTGCCCTTGTGTCATTAATCAAGAGAATACGGGGTTTGCTTGATGAAAACTCTACGATACTGACAGAACCTGGGTCGATGATGATTCTCTGAAACTCATCAAGATGCATTCCCAAAGCTGAAGCCAGAATAGCTTTAATCACATCACCATGACTAACAACAACTAGCGCGCCGCTTGCCTTTGGATCTATGTTGCTGTGAATCGATTGCAACGCTCTGGTTTGCATTTGCAAAATGCCCTCGCCTCTGGGGAAATACATATGAGTTGGAGTGTTTTGCACTGTTGGCCATAGTTTATTGCGCGATAGCACTGTCAGTTTCTTGCCCGACCAATCTCCGTAATCAACCTCAGTTAGACCTTGATCAATAATTGGCTTTGGTTTAGCTTTTTTTGCATTATTTTTTTGGCTTAACCAGGGCTGAATTGTTTCAAGACAGCGCTCCATCGGTGAAATCCTAATTTCATGGGGAACAAAGTCTCCCAATCTATGTGCCAAATCAATCGACTGTGCAACACCCTGTTTAGATAGGTGAACATTGGGTCTTCGCCCAGATAGGACTCCCGCAGCATTTGCTTCCGAATGTGCATGTCTGATTAAAACTACTCGCATAAAACAAAGGTTATCGCAGCTTTGATGGGCCTGCCTTGCTATCGTCGCCCCATGGAAAAAAGACGCGCAGGAAGTAGTGGGTTAGAACTTTCGCGCTTGGGCTTGGGAACTATGACATGGGGTCGAGATACCGATGAGATTGAAGCAGCTGACCAATGTCGTGCGTATCTAGATGCGGGAGGTAGTTTCCTGGACACGTCCCCGACTTATGGCGATGGAGACAGTGAACGTTTAATCGGTGGACTCATTTCGACATTGTTTAAAAGAGATGATGTCGTAATTGCTAGCAAAGCTGGAATTAATCTCAATGAGGGTGCGCGACGAATAAATGCGACCCGACAGTTTCTTATTGCCGACCTGGATCGCACATTAGAACGCTTGGGTACCGATTTTATAGATTTGTGGCAGATAAGTAACTGGGATGACTTAACCCCTATCGATGAGACGTTATCAGCGTTGGACTATGCCTACACATCTGGACGCGCCCGTTACGTTGGAGTAAGTAACTACACTGGTTGGCAGATAGCAAGAGCGGCTACTAAGCAACAAACAAATTCAATGAGGGCGCCCATTACCTGCGCACAAAACGAATACTCCCTTCTTAATCGAATTGCTGAAAACGAAATTCTTGATGCAACGCAAGAGTGCGGTCTGGGTTTTATAGCTTGGGCGCCGTTGGCTCGGGGTGTTTTAACCGGCAAATATCGAAAGGGAATCCCGAGCGACTCTAGAGCAGCCGCGCCGCACTTCGCCCGTCAAGTTGAACCGTATCTTGATGATCATTCAGCGCGCATCGTTGAGGCGGTCGTAGTCGCAGCACAAGGGCTAGGTTATTCACCGTTGGAAATCTCATTAGCTTGGGTTCGCGATGCTCCTGGAATTACAAGTACGCTCGTGGGCGCACGCACTGGTGCACAACTTCGTGGAATCTTAAAGAGCGAAGAGATTGAACTTCCATCAATTGTTCGCACCGCACTCGATGATGTCAGTGGTTAAGAGCGCTCTAAGAAATCCTTCAAAACGTGAACACCAAAAGCTAAACCCTCTATTGGTACTCGCTCATCAACACCGTGAAACATTGCCATAAAATCAAAGTCAGCCGGCAATTTCAGCGGAGAAAATCCATAACCAATGATGCCAAGATCGGCTAAAGCTTTATTGTCGGTTCCACCGCTCATTACATAAGGCACAGGAATTGCATCTGGGTCATGCTTTATCAGTGACAAACACATCTGCTCAACTAGGTCAGTCTCAAAAGATACTTCCAGCGCTTTATCCCTAGTAATAGTCTCGATAACAATCTCTGGTCCAACTAACATCTTGATAGTTTCATTTAGTTCATCTTCGTATCCAGGTATGAATCGGCCATCAATGGTCGCCGAGGCCGAACCAGGGATGACATTTGCCTTATAACCGGCCTCCAGCATTGTTGGATTTGCAGTATTTTGAAGAGTTGCTCCAATCATGCGTGAGGCAAAACCTAGTTCGGATAACAAAGGTCGCAAGTCCTTTTCGTCATAAGTCTTTCCCGTAACATGTGCGATCTTTTTAAAAAATGTTTTTACTGTCGCACTGTATCGTTGTGGCCACTGATGATTACCAATTTTTGCCACTGCCTCTGAAATCCTTGAGACAGCATTCTCTTGGTTCAAAAGCGAACCATGACCTGCGCGTCCATGGGCGGTTAATCGCATCCAATGGATTCCCTTTTCAGCAGTCTCTATGAGGTAAAGACGTTTACCGTTTCCAAGTGTTACCGAGAATCCTCCAACTTCAGATATTGCCTCGGTACAACCGGCGAAGACCTCTGGATGTTTGTCCACCATGAAATGTGAACCAAAAATGCTACCTGCCTCTTCGTCGGCAAAAAATGCTAAGACAATATCCCTTTTCGGAACGAATCCAGTCCGTTTCCAATCTCGCACAGTTGCAATAATCATTGCATTCATATTTTTCATATCTACAGCGCCACGACCCCAGATGTAACCATCTTTTATTTCGGCCTCAAAGGGAGCAACCGACCAATCAGATGCATTGGCGGGTACAACATCTAAATGTCCATGAACAACCAATCCTGGAAGATTGCTATCTGAACCCTTAATACGCGCAATAACATTGCATCTTCCCGGTGCTGATTCATAAATACGCGACTTAATTCCAACCTCATCCAAAAGCTTGACTACATGGTTGGCGACTTCTTTCTCATCGCCTTGGCCATCACCATAATTAACGCTAGGTATCTGTATTAACTCTCTACAGATGCGAATCGTTTCGTCAACGAGAACAGACGATAAAGAATCGGAAGGCGAAGAAGACATTTCGCTATTGTGGCACTGGATTGCTATCCTTGGCCATCACTTAGTCCGGGTGGCGGAATTGGCAGACGCGCTAGCTTGAGGTGTTAGTTCCCGCAAGGGATTAGGGGTTCAAGTCCCCTCTCGGACACATGAAAATCGAACAGGCTCTCAAACTTATTCGCGATGTCCCCGATTTTCCAAAACCTGGAATTCTTTTTAAAGATATCACTCCGTTACTTTCAGATGGTGAGGCATTTCTTGCCGTTACGCAAAAGTTTTCTACCTTTGCGCAATCTTCAACCATTATCGCTGGAATCGAAGCTCGTGGCTTTATCTTTGCCTCAGCAGTAGCGAATCAATTAGGAGCCGGCTTTGTGCCCATAAGAAAAGCCGGAAAACTTCCCTACGAGAGCATCTCGGCAACATACGGTCTTGAATATGGTGATGATGAACTGGAGATTCACAAAGACGCATTCAAGCCTGGCGACAAAGTTTTACTCATCGACGACGTGCTTGCTACCGGTGGAACTATTGGTGCGGCTATTGATCTCATTCATGAAATCGGCGGTGAGGTTATTCACGTCCTAGCGTTGCTTGAGATACCGGGGTTGTCTGGACGCGAGCGAATTAATCAGCTCCACCCGCAGATACCAATTACCTCATTTATGAATTCATAACAGCTGCATATCGAAGCGGTACAAGAACTCACCTTTGATTTTATGGTTCTAGGAAAAACCCGATTGACTGTGGCAGGATGCTCTCCATGGCAGAGTTGATTTATTACTGTGGAACTATGGATAGCGGAAAGTCGACGCTAGCTCTTCAAACTGCCCATAATCATCAATCTCGTGGTCGAACTGGCTTTATCTTCACCAATAAGGATCGAGCAGGAAGTGGCACGATATCTTCAAGACTTGGCTTATCTAGTCCTGCAATCGAGGTTTTCCCTGGGTTGGATTTGCACAAATATGTTGTAGACCATCTCTCAGTTGGTGAACGAATCGATTACATAATCTGTGATGAAGCACAATTCTATGAACGAGCTCAGATAGAACAGCTCGCTCGAATCGTTGATGGACTCGGTATAGATGTTTATGCCTTTGGAATCCTTACGGACTTTAGAACATCGCTGTTTCCGGGATCAGCTCGTTTAGTTGAGCTGGCCGACCGCGTAAACACTCTGCAAGTTGAAGCACTTTGCTGGTGCGGCTCTAGGGCCACCCATAATGCACGAACAATCGGTGGGACCATGGTGATTGAAGGTGAACAAGTTGTAGTCGGTGATGTTGCCCCTGGTGCTCAAGTAGCCTACGAAGTCCTATGCAGGAGGCATCACATGAGACAAGTAACTGCAACAGGTTCTCGTGCTGGGCACACCTCCCCGCAAACACTTCCATTCAAAGATTAATCGACTAACAATAAAACTAAATATCCAATAACAAGTAAATTCAAAGAGAAAAACGGAATCAAATATGAAAACTAAATCCTATGCAGCGATGAACGCTGGGGCTTCCTTGGTTCCCTATGTTTTTGAAAGACGTGAAGTTGGCGACCATGATGTCGCCTTAAAGATCTCCTATGCCGGTATATGTCACAGCGACATTCATCAAGTGGCCGAAGAATGGGGTCCTGCAATATTTCCAATGGTTCCAGGTCACGAGATAGCAGGCGTGGTCACTAGCACCGGAAGTAAAGTTACGAAGTTTAAAGTCGGCGATGCCATTGGCGTCGGTGTCTTTATTGATTCCTGTCGCACATGCAGCAGTTGCAAAGCAGGACTGCAGCAGTACTGCCTCAATGGAATGGTTGGAACCTATAACGGTATGGAAGCCGACGGAAAAACCGTTGCAATGGGCGGCTATAGCGATGTTTTTGTCATCAATGAGGATTACGCACTAAAGATTCCATCAAACCTTAATTTAAGAGGTGTGGCACCGCTGCTATGTGCTGGCATAACTTTGTACTCGCCAATAAAGCACTGGAAAACTGCACCTGGAATGAATGTTGCAATTATGGGACTTGGTGGTTTGGGACATATGGGTGTGAAGTTTGCATCTGCGATGGGTGCGCACGTGACCGTACTCTCCCACTCCCCTAGTAAAAAAGCTGATGCTCTGGCTATGGGTGCCCATGATTTTGTTGCTACAAACGACCTTGAAAACCTCAAGCAATATGAAAAGAAATTTGATCTAATTCTTAACACTATTAGTGCCGAGATAGTAATCGATGACTACCTCAATCTCCTGAAGCTAGATGGTACTTTAGTGGTCATCGGACTTCCTGGACGCCCATACAAAGTAAATGTTGGAACCTTGCTTAACGGACGAAGAAGGATTGCTGGATCAATGATCGGTGGGATTCCTGAAATTCAAGAGATGTTAGATTTTTGCGGCAAGAACAATATCCTCAGTGAAGTAGAAGTTATTAAGGCTGATTACATTAATGAGGCATATAAGAGAACCGTCGCCAGCGATGTGAAGTACCGTTTTGTCATTGATGCAAGTACGTTCTAAGAACGCTAAGTTTTGCGAAATAGGTCGTTAAAAAGAATGCACAACTAAAGCCAAAACAGGTGCTACTGCTAGGGCTGGAAGTAAGTTACCTACCGCCACATGCTTAATGTTGAGCAAACGCAGCGCAATACACATAAGCATTATTCCGCCAACCACAGTCATTGCATCGATCTGATAGCCATCCAGAATCTCGCCCAATCCAAGACCAACCAATGTCCATGAGGCTTGGTAGATGGCTACAGGAATAGCTGACACAGCAACCCCCCAACCAAGTGAAGTAGCAAAGGCCATCGCAGCGAAAAAGTCTAATGTGCTTTTGAGAACGAGTTGGTCGATTCCAGTTCCCATTCCATCACTAATACTTCCTAAAATCGCAAGCGGGCCTATTGCAAACAAAAGAGATGCTGCTACGAATCCCTCAACAAAGGGTGACTCACTGCTGGCTTTGAACTTTATGCGAAGACGCTCTCCCAGGCCATCTAATCGAGTCTCCAATTTGAGAAGAGAGCCAATGAGGCCTCCGATTAGAAGTGAGCCCAAAACGATCAGAAGTGTCCATCCCTGTGGAACAGATTCGACATAGCGTGTTGACCATAGTGGAAGTACTGCCGATGCGGCACCAAGGATCAAGACCAAACCCAAAACATCTGTCAGTAGAATTCGTGTTTGTTCTTTCATGCGAGTGCCAACAAGCACGCCAAGGGCTGCTCCTCCAACGATTGCAACGATGTTTATAACAGTGCCGATTCCGGGAAACATCAAGCAAGTATAGCCGTTGTTGTTATACTCAAATAATGCTTATTTGGTTGCAAAGATTTCTTCGACCCCATAGAACAGTTCCAGTTACTCCATGGACTGCTAAATCACGCTGGGATCTCTCACTGAACCGTTCGGCAATCCTGTTTTTCGGACTTTTCATTTTTGGTTTGGGTGACTCGCTGCTTATACAAAGTCAGATTGGTAACGCTCCATGGTCGGTATTGGCACAAGGTGTTTCAGAGCGGTTAGAGATAACACTTGGATGGTCAACATTCTTCATAAGCTCTTTAGTTTTACTTCTATGGATTCCTTTGCGTGAGCGACCAGGTTTTGGGACTCTCTCCAATATCGTTGTTATCGCATTTGCTATACAACTTGGTATCACGATTTTTCCAAGCACAGATCGATTCTTTATTTCTCTACTTTATTGCTTTCTCGGTATCGCTCTCGTGGGGATTGGTTCAGCTTTTTACATAACATGTGGATTGGGATCGGGACCACGAGATGGCCTGATGACAGCGTTGCATTCGCGCACGGGATTTCGCATTGGAAGGGTTCGGCTGACGATCGAAGCCTTCGTTTTAATCTTGGGATCCATTCTCGGAGGGACGGTAGGCCTAGGCACGCTCTTGTTTGCGCTGTTCATAGGGCAAGCCATAGCCGTCTCTCTTGGTGTCGTTGCCCGGGCTACTTCCCAGTAATCATTAGGCTTAAGACCTTCCCAAGGCTGTGCGCCTAATCGCACACGGGGTCGCAAACACCCCCGATACCAAAACAGAAAGGTGAATTCATGCTGGATTCATTCTTTAAAATAAGTGAACGCGGATCGACAGTCGGTCGAGAAGTACGTGGCGGAGTCGTCACATTCTTCACGATGGCTTACATAGTTGTACTAAATCCAATCATTCTTGGCGGCGCCACAGATGTAAACGGTGATTTCCTCGGTGGAGAAGGTGGCATGGCAAAGATTGCTGCCGCTACTGCATTAGTAGCAGGAATCATGACATTGCTGATGGGAGTTGTTGCAAATTATCCACTTGCAATTGCAACCGGACTAGGACTCAACACTTTCGTTGCCTATGCAATTGCTTCGCAGATGACATGGGCTGATGCGATGGGACTTGTAGTACTTGAAGGTCTCATCATTCTCGTGCTTGTTTTGACGGGCTTTAGAACTGCAGTCTTCAAGGCAATTCCTTCACAACTTAAGGTAGCAATCTCAGTCGGTATTGGATTGTTTATTGCCTTGATCGGCTTTGTTGATGCAGGTTTTGTTCGCCGAACTAATGTTGGTCCAGTGCCTGTAACACTAGGTGACGGAAAGTCACTCATTGGATGGCCAATTATTGTCTTCATCGTTGGGTTCTTCCTAATGGTTGTTCTTATGGTTAAGAAAGTTAAGGGCGCACTCCTCATCGGAATCGCGGTCGCAACTATTCTCTCAATCATTATCGAACGAGCATTTAAGGTTGGTACTAACTACATTCCAGGTGCGTTCACCGCAGATGGTAAAGATTTTATTAATCCAAAGGGATGGGGACTTAATGTTCCTGCCATTCCTAGTGAAGTTGTTGCGACGCCAAATTTCGATCTTTTGGGTCAATTTAACCTATTTGGTTCATTTTCAAAGATCGGCTTTATCGCAGCAGCGTTGCTCGTATTTACGCTATTGCTAGCTGATTTCTTTGACACAATGGGAACAATGACTGCAATTGGTCATGAAGCGAAGTTGATTGATAAAGATGGAAACGTGCCTAATGCAAGTCGCATTCTGCTCGTGGACTCTGTTGCAGCAGCCGCAGGTGGCGCCGCTGGAGTTTCATCCAATACTTCATACATCGAATCAGCTTCAGGTGTTGGTGAAGGCGCACGCACCGGTCTAGCCTCAGTGGTTACTGGTGTTCTCTTCCTTCTTACAACCGTCCTGTCCCCTATCGTCAACATAATTCCTTACGAGGCTGCAACACCAGCTTTGATTATCGTTGGCTTCCTCATGATGTCTCAGATCAAAAATATTGATTGGGATGACATGGGAATCGCTGTTCCAGCATTCTTGACAATTATTCTGATGCCTTTCACTTACAACATCACTGTTGGTATCGGTGCAGGTTTCATAACTCACGTCGTGATTCGCCTGGTTCAAGGTCGTGGTAAAGAGATTCATGCACTCTTGTGGCTCATCGCCGCTTTGTTCATGGTCTACTTCCTATCTTCACCTATCAATACATGGGTGGGATAACATTTAAAAAGCAATAGAGTCAGTAAGGGCCCCTGGTGACAGGGGCCCTTACCTTTTTATAGTTAGTGAATCTTTTGGCAAAACATTAAAGTCCAAATCTGAGAGGTACTTGTATTGGAATTACCAAATAACGGGTTGGATATCATTTTTTTCTAAGATGTAATTGACTTTCGAAAATGGTTTAGATCCAAAAAACCCTCGATATGCCGATAATGGGCTCGGATGGGCAGAGCAAACCAGCCACTCTTTTTCAAAAAAATGTGAAACTTCTTGCGCATAGTTTCCCCAACACACCGCTACAACATCACACTTACCGAGAACTTCAGCCACTCGATCCGTGACTTTTTCCCACTTCAAGTTTGCATGAGCCAAGGAGTTTTTTGTTTCTGTGGTTAAAATTCTATTTAGCAGTAGAACACCCTGATCTGCCCAATCAGAAAGATCAGGATTGCTCCTTAATGGTTTTGCTAGATCACTGTGAAGTTCTGCAAAGATGTTTTTAAGAGAAGCAGGAACACGGACGATATCTGAGGGCGCGGAGAAAGCTAAACCCTGAGCCACGCCCGCCGTCGGATAAGGGTCCTGTCCGAAAATAACTACTTTCACAGTCGATAGAGGAACATTGAGTGCGCGAAAAATACTGCCGAATTCTGGTGTGACAGAGCTCTTGTCAATGGTTGCCTCAATTAAGTCGATGTGTTCTTCTAAATCGCTGAGAGCCTCCTGCCAATCCAGATGTAACTGTTTAAAAAGTTGCCCGGGCAAAATAGCGACCTGATTCACTAGATACGTTGATTGGTGTTTCAAAGATCGCTGAAATGTGCTCAGAAGTAATGACTTGATCTATAGGACCAGAAACTGCAACTTTTCCTGACTTAAGAATAAGCGCGTGAGTAGTTCCAGCCGGAATCTCCTCAATGTGATGCGTAACCAGAACAGTTGCTGGGGCTAAAGGATCCGAGGAAAAACTTGTTAAACGTGCCAATAAATCTTCCCGACCACCAACATCTAATCCTGCAGCGGGCTCGTCAAGCAAAAGAAGTTCAGGATCGGTCATAAGTGCTCGCGCAATTTGCACTCGTTTCTTCTCCCCTTCGCTTAATGTTCCATACTCTCTTGAACCTAATTCACGCACTCCGAAAGTGGTTAGAAGTGCGATCGCTCGAGATTCATCCCACAGGTCATAGCCCTCATTCCACCGACCATATATGGCATAGGCGGCAGTGAGGACAACATCTCGAACAATTTCACCGGCAGGAATCTCCTCAGAAATATTTGAACTACAGATTCCTATTCGTGTGCGAAGTTCAAAAAGATCAATTCGTCCAAACTCTCGATCGAGGACGTTTACCGTTCCAGTGGTTGGAAATATTTTCGTTGCAAGCATCTGAAGAAGAGTTGATTTTCCAGCCCCATTAGGTCCAAGAATCACCCAGCGCTGACCGTGTGAGATTGAAAAACTCATCGGACCAAGAATCGTGTGATCTCCCCTAACGACAGATACATCGTGAAGTGAGAGAACGTTCTGGTTGCTCATAGATGCAAAACATAGTGCTTTTGCCAGCTAAGTTACTGCAAAAACATGCATGAGAGGCAGGTCTTTCGCGATAAACTGTGCAATCTTATGGATGATTTGTCACAAAACAGCCCTGTTTTTACAGGCCTAATTTTACTTACCGGCACAGATGCCCCGGGAATTGCCCAAGGTCTGTTTCGCTCACTCTCTGACTTTTCAGTAGCGATCGATGATGTGGAGCAAATTGTTATTAGTGGTCGACTTGTACTGACTGTGTTAATCACACTGAACCCCGCGCATCAAAGCGCCATCGAGGCTGACTTGGCCGAGTATGCCCAATCATCTGAGACTGACATTGCCACCATTTTTTCACATCAGGCATTGCTAAAAATTGATCAGAATCGCGTGGGTGTTCTTGTCGTTGCTAAAAAGTTACATCCGAAGATTTTGCTGACCTTAACTACAGCTATCGTTGGCTTGAATGGAAATATCGAGTCGATATCTCGAACTCAGAACGACCCTACTGGAATCCTCTTTGTAGTCACCGGTGCTACAGCCATGATCCTATCCTCAACCATTTCTAGCTTAGAATTTGAAAACGAGCTAGAAACTCGAGTGTATGAGTTATGAAAATCCTAGCCAAAGTAAAGGCAGATTTGGTGTGTAAAAATGACTAAGCCAAAAATGCTTGTTCAATTCGACATAGACTCTACTTTTATTGAACAGGAAGCAATAGAACTTCTAGCGGCAAAAGCTGGAGTTTTGGCCGAAGTAGCTCGAATAACAGAGTCAGCAATGAAGGGCGAGATCGACTTTGCTCAGAGCCTAAAATCTAGAGTCGGACTACTCAAAGGTCTACCTGTTGAGTCACTTGATGAAGTGCGAAGTGAGATTGTACTAACTGACGGTGCCGTCGAGTTAGTCGATCTACTCCATAGACTCGGACACAGCGTCTCGCTTGTTTCTGGAGGTTTTGTACAGATAATGCAGCCAATCGTTTCACAATTGTCTATTCAGTACTTTAGAGCTAATGTTTTAGAGATTCACAGTGGCGTGCTCACTGGTGGAGTAACTGGGGCAATTGTGGATAGGGCAGCAAAAGCAGATGCGCTTAAAGAATTTGCATCTCAAGCTGGTGTACTTCTTGAAAACACTGTGGCCATCGGTGACGGAGCTAATGATTTGGACATGATGGCTATTGCCGGCTTGAGTATTGCCTTTAACGCAAAACCGATTGTTGCTGCAGCTGCTGATCTTTCTATAAATGAAAGATCGCTGCGATCAGTAAGTTCATTACTGGGGCTCTAAACAAACTCTAGAGTCGGCAAGCGTGAATATCAGTTACTAAAATGCCTCTAGCTCCCAATGCCCACAATTGATCCATTACATTATTTGTTTCTTCACGCAAGACCATTGCTCTTACGGCAACCCAATCGGGCTTCTGCAGCGCAGAAATTGTGGGTGATTCTAAACCTGGTGTGATTAAACAAGCTTGATCCAAGTGTTGCTTTTGTACGTCGTAATCTAGAAGCACGTATTTTCTTGCAGTTACGACACCTTGTAACCTTCTGATCAGCACTTCTAATTCTGGCTTGATTTCACTTTTAGTACGTGTGATTACCACAGCTTCGCTATGCAAGATCGGTTCTCCAAATATTTTAAGGCCTGCCTGACGCAAAGTGTTTCCTGTACTCACAACGTCTGCAACCAAGTCAGCGACTCCTAAACGCACGCTGCTCTCTACTGCACCATCTAAACGAACAATTTCCGCGTTTGTCTTTAATTCATTTAAATGCTGTTGGACTAATCCCGGATATGCCGTTGCTACACGTTTTCCTGCGATGTCAGAGATTGTCATGTTCTTGTCCATGGGACCTGCAAATCGGAAAGTTGATTTGCCAAAATCCAAAGACAAAATCTCACTAGCTTTAGCGCCAGAATCGATCAATAAATCTCTACCTGTAATTCCTGCCTCAAGCTCACCTGAACCTACATAGACAGCGATGTCACGGGGACGTAAGTAGTAAAACTCAACACCATTGCCTGGATCGGAGATGATTAAATCTCTGTCATCAGTTCTTTGTCGATACCCAGCCTCAGTCAATGTTGCTATTGCAACTTGTGCTAAAGATCCCTTATTCGGTACGGCAACTCTTAACATCATCATCTCCTAAAGAAATTTATATACATCGTTTAAAGAAAGACCACGAGCAAGCATGAGTACTTGGAGGTGATAAAGCAGCTGACTGATCTCTTCAGAGAGTTCATCATCAGATTCATGCTCAGCAGCTAGCCATACCTCGCCGGCCTCCTCAAGAATCTTCTTACCAATCTCATGAACTCCCGACGCTACAGCTAAAACCGTTCCGGAGGTGGAATCGTTAGAGGCAACCTTTTCATTTAGTTCAATCCATAACGCATCAAAACTCTTCATACTCTTAGTTTACTGGAGTGTATGCACGAGCCGTTGCTGATTGAATCAAGATTCCAGGTAATCGTGAGCGTGTTTTCTGATCTTTTCAACCATTTCTGCAGGGTTTGGATCATTAAATACAGCGCTTCCAACAACAAATGTATCTGCTCCAGCATCTAGAGCGTATTCAATAGTTGACATAGAGATACCGCCATCTACTTGCAACCAGATTGGGCGATCTCCAATCATTTTTTTCGTTCTTCTGACCTTTGACATCATATTTTCCATGAACTTCTGCCCCCCAAAACCCGGTTCAACCGTCATGATCAGGAACATGTCTATGTCATTTAGAAACTCTTCGTAGGCCTCTATTTGAGTACCAGGCTTTATTCCTAAACTGGATCTGGCTCCAGCAGATCGAATTTCACGTAGCGTCTGAGCAATGTTCCTTGTTGCTTCAGCATGGATGGTGACCGAGGCACATCCTAGATGCGCATATTCGACAGCAATCTGATCAACATCTGCCACCATGAGATGCGCGTCAACGGGTAGAACAGATTGAGCGATTACCTCCGATGCCGCTTGGAAATCAAATGTGAAGTTTGGGACAAATATATTGTCCATAACATCAAGATGAAGAAGATCCGCTACTTTACTGATTTTTTCAATCTCAGCTCCTAACTGAGAGAAATCAGCATTCAAAATACTTGGAGTAATTCGAATCTCAGTGGACATGAGACAACTTTATCGCTAGCGATGCCTAAAAAGAGCGAGATACATAGCATCAGTGCCGTGTTTGTGAGTCCATAGAGATAGGGCCCCTGCCCGTTCGGCATTTTCTAATCCCTTAGGAAGATACGGGCTAACGGAAATTTGTTCAATTTCTGGATGTGTTCGTAAAAGATCAGCAACTTGTACGGATGTCTCTGCCAAATGTGGGGAGCACGTTGCATAGCCGAGAACTCCACCCTGATTCAACGCTGAAATACCAGATGAAATTAATTCACGCTGTAATTGAGTTAACGCTCTCAAATCTTTGAGATTGCGCCGCCACCTAACTTCGGGGCGACGTCGAAGCGCGCCCAAACCTGTGCAAGGTGCATCAATTAATATCGCATCATACCTACTCTCCCCTTTTCCAATTTCGCGACCATCACCAACTAACACCTGATCACCGTGGACAACTTGACGCACCAATTCCGCGCGGGAGTTGGAGATTTCATTGGCAGTAAATGTAATGGAGCGACCTCTAGCAATACTCGAGAGCAGAGCTGCCTTACCGCCCGGACCTGCGCACATATCTAACCAACTAGATCCTTGTGCGGCTTGGCTGAAAATTTCAGCCACCAACTGAGATCCTTCGTCCTGAACGCCTGCCTTTCTTGATTTAATTAAATCAAGAGCTCCTGGATTGCCTTTCCAATGTGCGCCGTAGGGTGAATATTGCGTTGGAAGTGCACCAAGTTCTATGAGATCTTCAACGGTTGAAAAGCCCGGCCAAGAAACAAGAGTTGGAATCGCCGGCTCATTGTTGATCTTTAGGGCGGCCTCGACTTCATCCCAATTTTTGAGGAGATCAAAATACGAGGAAACGATCCACTCGGGATGTGAATAAAGAATGGAAAGGCGCTTTATCGGATCCGTTATCAAAAGAACAGACTCAAACCAATCCTCCTTGGTTTTGCGAACAACCGACCGCAAAATTGCATTCACATAACTCGCTTTAGATTCACCTAATCTTTTTCTAGCAACCTCTACTGTGGAAGATACGGCAGCATGATCGGGAATTCGTAATTCATGGATTTGGTGAATTCCTAAGCGCGCAACATCAATGATTCCGGGGTCAATCTCCGAAAATGGTCTATCGCTAAGCTGATCAAGGACCCAATCGTGTTTGCCTTGCATTCGTATAGTCCCATAAACCAGTTCTGTAACTAGGCCTCTATCGCGATCGTCTAACGAACTAGCGTTGAGTGCCTGAGGGACAAGCAAGTTTGAATAGCCCATATTTTGATTCACTTCAGTAATGAGATCAAAAGCAAGCAATCTAGATGCTTCAGGCTTTGGTGATTTAAACTGCTTTCTTCGGGGTTCAACCAAAACAAACACCATCGGCTAATCGCGCGCCTCGTGTCCATTCGATTGCTGACATTTCTCGCTTTCCTGCCGGTCTCACTTCCAGAACTTCTATACAGCTGCCATCACCGCATGAGACAAATACTTTGTGATTCTCTACGACGATAGAACCAGGTGATCCCCCTCTATCGCCTGAAACTTGCGCTCGAGAGATCTTGAAAGATTCATCATTAAATGTCGTCCATGCTCCCGGTTCGTAAGTAAAGGCTTTGATCCTCTGAACCACTTTTTTCGCGGGTACAGAAAAATCTATCTTGGCCTCTGATTTTGTAATTTTAGGAGCGATAGATCCGGCTCCGGACTGCGGCGTTGGACTGACTTCTTGTTCAATTAATGTCATTGTCTTTGCAATAGATTGAACCCCTAACGCGGCCAAGGCATGTAATAATTCGAATGATCTCCATGAAGTGTCAATCGTAATTTTATCCTGCGAAAAAATGGGACCGGTATCCATACCTTTGTCGAGCTTAAAAACGGTAACACCGGTTTCGGTTTCACCGTTTTCGAGTGCACGTTGAGCTGGTGCTGCGCCACGATAGCGAGGCAACAAGGAAAAATGAAGATTCACAAAACCATATCTGGGCACGTTTAAAATAGATTCGGGAAGAATTACCCCGTAACCAATTGTGATGACAAGATCCAACCCTCGAACTATTGGCAACATCTCTGAAGATGATCCCGGCTTAACTACTGTGATCCCTTTTTCCTGAGCCCACAATGACACTGAACTCTCTTTGTCTTTAAGACCTCGACCTGAAGGGCGATCCGGCTGAGTAATGATGCAAACCAGTTCATGCTCGGACTCAATCAACCACTCTAAAGTCGGAATAGCGACATCAGGAGTTGCAGCAACAGCTACACGCACTTAAATATTCCGGCCAAACATTGAGTGAGGAGATTCTTTTACCTGTATATCTACTCCGGACTGACTAGCCTGTGCAAACCAATCAGATTCCCGAATCTCTTTCATCGCCAGTTTACGGTTTGACTTTGAAAGCTTATCGATAAAGAGGATCCCATTGAGATGATCATTTTCGTGTTGCAACGCACGAGCGAGAAATTCAGTTCCCTCTATCGTTATTGGTTCGCCGTGCATATTGAAACCCTTAGCAACAACGCGCATAGCCCTCGGAGTGTCATAACGAATCTCCGGGAAAGAAAGGCAGCCTTCTTCCCCATCTTGCATCTCATCACTTAAATCTAACGTTGGATTAATCAAATGACCCAACGCTTCATCTACGTCCCAAACAAAGACTCTTAATGGAACTCCAATCTGAGGAGCGGCTAATCCGGCCCCAGGTGCTTCCAGCATTGTTTCCGTTAAATCCGCTACAAGAGTGCGCAACTCCTTATCGAATGTGGTGACATTTGATGCAGGTGTAGTTAGCACGGGGTCACCAAATAACCGAATCTGTTGGATCGACATATGCCAATACTACCAACCGATTAGAGAGAATAAGGCTCCACGCGGATCGCAATCAAATCTTTCTTAGCAATACTTCTCTTCTTCTGAAACTCTAAAAGGAAAGAGTGTAGTTTCCTTGAATCGGAGACAGAAGTATAAAGAACCAGCTTGGCTTGATTGTTCGCAACTGGTGTAGGCCCAAAAATCTGCAGCGAATCTGGCAAGCGACCTTCTCTGAAGGCTCTTTGCATTCCTGTTGCAATCGCGGTGCTTTCTTTCTCCGAAACCAACAAAACTGCGGAGGAGACAAACGGTGGCAAGTTAACATCTAACCGATCGGCCAGTTCACGCTTCATGAGAGGAACAACATTCCACCGAGTAATCGCGGGAACAATCGGATGAACAGGATCAATAACTAAGATCGCTTTACCATTTTTTGATAGCAATGCTGAAGTTTCAAAAATTATTTCACGTGCTCGCTCTTGGGTTCTAATATCTGTGTGAGAAAAGAATCTGATTGCATCCAAAATAACAATTGCTGAGTATCCGCCTTTGACTGCGGGCTGAGCTCCGGGCGTGGACAGAACTAAAGAAGGTTTGCTTTCCACTTCTTCCTTAATCACCTCTCCGGCCGAAATTACTACTGGATAACCCGGAAAAGCACGAGATATCTCCTCAGAAGCTCTATCGATCCCACGGCCTGCAAGATATTGAGAACTTCGATTACAAAATTTGCATTTCCAATCATCAAAACTTAAGCCACAATGAACGCACGTTGGTGGACTAGATTTCGAGCCAACCTGAAGACGACCACCACATTGGCATAAGGCGATATTTCTGCAATGTGAGCACAAAAGAGCATTCCCATAACCCTTCCTTGCAGCTAGAAAAAGTACTGGCCCTTTTTTTAGCGCTGATCTAATCTCAGGAAAAATACGCCCCGGCAAGAGAGTTCCAGAATCTGGCGAGAATGACGCAATGCTCACTTCAGCGGTAGCAGGAGTAAAAGATACTTCACTTGTATCGATCAAAAATCCAATTTCTACCGATGGGCTGTACCCTACAAACAAAATCTGTAGTCCCTGTAACTTTGCGCGCTCCATTGCAACTGTCCTGCTGTTCCAACCGGGTGAACGAATTTCATAGTGCAATGGTGAAGATTCTTTGTAAACAATTATCGTTGAAAGATCATCTATAGGTGCAAACACTGAACCACGTGTTCCGACTACGAGCTTCTTAACTTGCCTTTGACATTGCAGAAAACTTTCATATCTTTCATTTCTCGGCATAGAAGATGTGAGCTTAAGAACCATATGCTGGGCATCCTTGAACTCTTTTAAAATCTGATCGACATCCTTATCATCGGGTGCGATGATCAATACACTTCCCTGCTTAAGGGCATGCTTGGCCGCTACGGCAACTTGCACCTCTGGAGGAATTACCGGAGCTAATTGCATGAAACTGAAAGTATGAGGGCGCTGATCGCTAACTCGATCTGAATCAACTCTAGAGATTCTTCTACTTAATTGATCAATATCATCCTCACCAGCATTCGAAGCGACATCAAACTTCTTATCCACTGATGCCACTCGCGGAGGTATCGCAGATTTAATCACGTCCCATGGATTACATGCATATGCCTCAGCAATATGATCGATTAACTTCAAAGATTTCGTCGTGGCGATTGGATGAGGTGAAAGAACCTTGGTGATGAACTTTAAGGTTCCTGCGCGTTCAGGTGTTTCAGTCCGTTCGACGATTATCCCTTCGACTTCCCTGTTGCCGAAAGGAACTTGGACTCTAACGCCTACAGAGACAATCTTCGTGAATTTTTCTGGAACGATATAGTCGTACAGATCATCTAGGTGGAAAACACCGGTATCCACCCTTACTCGAACAAATGAAGATGTAGAGGCTTGAACGGGCGAAGATGCTGATGCAACTTCGGCTTTTAACCGAAAAAGCCTCGATGATGCCACAAATTATTTTATTGCGTTTTGAAGTGCAGAGACACGGTCGGTGCGCTCCCAAGCAAATTCTGGGAGCTCACGTCCAAAGTGTCCATAGGCACTTGTAAGTGAATAGATAGGGCGTAGTAATTCAAGATCGCGAATAATCGCAGCTGGGCGAAGATCGAAAGTAGAAACTACTGCGTTCTGGATTTTAGATACGGGAACTGATTCAGTTCCGAAAGTTTCTACAAAAACCCCGACAGGTTGAGCTTTTCCAATTGCATAGGCGACCTGTACTTCACATCTTTTTGCTAAACCAGCAGCAACCACATTCTTTGCTACCCATCGCATGGCGTAAGCAGCAGAGCGATCAACCTTGGACGGATCCTTACCGCTAAAAGCTCCGCCCCCATGTCGTGCCATTCCACCATAAGTGTCAACGATAATTTTTCTGCCAGTTAGTCCTGCATCTCCCATAGGACCACCGATGACGAAACGACCTGTGGGATTGATGAGAGTACGAAGATCCTTCTTTGGCAGATCAATTAAGCTAAGAATTGGATCAATAACAAGCTTTATCACATCTGGTGTCAGTTTCTTTACTACATCTACATCTTCTGAGTGCTGACTAGAAATAACAACTGTATCTATTGCAATAGCTTTATCACCGTCATACTCAATCGTTACTTGAGTTTTTCCATCAGGTCTTAAGTATGAGAGTTCACCTGATTTTCGCACTTTAGTTAGCTGTTGCGCTAAAGCATGTGCCAACCAGATCGGCAATGGCATAAGCTCTTTCGTATCATCACAGGCGTAGCCAAACATTAATCCTTGGTCCCCAGCACCCTGAAGATCTAGTGGATCGACAGCTGCCGAAACTCGATGTTCGTATGCGTCGTTGACACCTGCAGCAATATCTTGTGACTGTTGACCAATTGAAATAGATACTCCACAAGAGTTACCGTCGAAGCCCTTATCGGAAGAGTCATAACCTATGTTTAGCACGGTGTCGCGTACTATGCCATTTACATCTGCATATCCGTTGGTAGTTACTTCGCCTGCAACGTGAACTTGTCCTGTCGTGATAAGGGTTTCTACCGCAACGCGACTTTTCTTATCTTGCGAAATTAGTGAATCTAAAACTGCGTCTGATATCGCATCTGCGATCTTATCTGGGTGACCTTCAGTAACTGATTCTGAAGTAAAAAGTCGTTTTGACATTTTTAACCTAACTGCCGGATGGCCTGATCAAGTAGTAAATTTCCGAGAGCGTCCTTGGAGACTTCCTTGACCGCTATATCCGCACCGTTGCGTGTGAGTATCGTACCCATAGTCTTATCTTTACCAAATATCGCCCCGCCTGAAACATCATTAACATAGATAAGATCCAAGCCTTTACTTTCCATCTTCCTGCGGGCCTCTTGCAGGTGGTCCCTAGTTTCGGCTGCAAAGCCAATCATTAACTGATTCGTTTTGCTTTTGCTCATTTCGGCAATTAGATCAGTGTTAGGGGTTAACTCAATCGTTCCTAGAAGAGTTTTTTTGATCTTTTCGAAAGAAACCAACTTAGGTCTGGCATCTGCAACTGCTGCACTCATGATCAATATGTCACATTGTGGAAACTGTTCTGTAAGCGCTTCGTGCATCTCCTGCGTGCTGACAACATGAGTCGTTTGAATACCCCTCACATCCTTTTCATCAACATTTGCTGCAATTAGGTGAACTAGTGCGCCTCTCTTCTTAGCTGCAAGAGCGATAGCTATTCCCTGTTTTCCAGATGATCTGTTCCCGATAAATCGAACTGGGTCAATGTTTTCTTGAGTTCCACCCGCAGTAACCAAAACCCTTTTGCCAACTAAGTCTGAAATGTTTCCTGTCAGTTCATCAAACTCTTTAACGATGGATGCAGTCTCCGGGAATCGACCTTGCCCTTCATCTGAACCAGTCAGGCGTCCAACTTCTGGCTCCATAATTTTAAATCCCCGATCACGAAGCGTTTGTACATTAGATACCGTGGCAGGATCAAGCCACATCGAAGGATGCATCGCGGGTACAAGCATTTTTGGAGAGTTAGAAGCCAATACTAAATTTGTTAACAAATCATCAGCTCGACCAGCAGCAAGTCGTGCGATTAAATCGGCGGTAGCTGGCGCAATAACGAAATACTCTGATTGCTCAGCCAAAGAAATATGTGGAACTGAGTGTACGTTCTCCCAAACTTGAACATTAACTGGTCGACCAGAGAGTGCTTCCCAAGTGGCCTTACCTACAAAATTAAGTGAAGAGGGCGTTGGTACAACAGTGACTTGGTAACCGCGATCCTGCAATCTTCGTAGAAGTTCGCATGATTTATAAGCAGCTATTCCACCGCCTACACCTAGAACTATTTCTGGACCGAGTTGTGACATTTCTGGACCTGAAAATTACAAGAGATTATGCAGTAGGTTCTAGATTTTCGATTGTCAGTAAACCTTCATTGATCTCGCGAAGTGCGATTGAAAGAGGCTTTTCATGAACGTGAGTCTCAACCAATGGTCCAACATATTCAAGAAGACCTTCACCAAGCTGAGAGTAATACGCGTTGATTTGGCGGGCACGCTTAGCTGCATACAGAACTAGGCTGTATTTTGATCCACTTTTATCTAGTAGTTCATCGATTGGTGGATTTGTTATGCCATCCATGAGTAACTCCGCTTCATCACTTGATTAGGAGGCCAACTCTATCAGTTTCTGGACAACCCCTTCGACCTCATCATTTACAAGGACTACGTCAAAAGATGAGGCCGCATCTAGTTCGGCTTGGGCCAACTCAAGCCTTTGAGCCCGACGAACTTCATCATCGGTACCGCGTCCTTCTAGGCGAGATACAAGCTCTTCCCATGACGGAGGCTCTAGAAAAACCAATATCGATTGTGGCAAATGCGCCTTTACTTGTTTCGCGCCTGCAATTTCAATCTCGAGAAGAACATTTTTCCCAAGGAGTAAAGCTTGCTCAACTTTGTCTTGCGTAGTTCCGTAACGATTACCAGCAAACTCTGCCCACTCCAAAAACTCACCGTTATTGATCATAGTTTGGAAAACTTCATGCGATACGAAATGATAATCACGTCCATTGACTTCATTGCTGCGTGGTTGCCTTGTCGTATAACTAACGCTGACCCAGAAATCACCAACCTCGCGCAGTTTCTTTGCGACCGTACTTTTACCTACTCCCCCAGGTCCAGAAAGAACCAGGAGTTTGCCCGGGCTAATCGCGTGTGAGGATTTCATAAACTCATTTCTAATTTGCGTGATCTGATGGCGCCCAAGGCCCTTGACTCTACGGGTAGGAGATATCTCAAGTCGCTCCATAAGTGTTAAGGCCCTTACTTTACCTACTCCCGACAATGATTCAAGGAGTTCGCGCACTCGCATATTTGCCACTGCTTCATCTGTTTTGGAAAGTTCCAATATGTTATCGATGACCAATGATCCCGATTTCAACTCTGACTTTATGTAAGCTCGACGCTTTCTCGAAGCAGCAGCCTTTTCTAAAGCCTTTAAACGCTGTTCATCAGTCAAACGAGGGGGTAAAGCCATAGGACAAACTTACTAGTTAATCAAAACCTGCGCCGCAATCTGCGCGGCTCTTTCTTTCATTGCCGAACTGCCGTTAGCCCAACTTTGCGTAATGGGGCGACCAATAACAACAAGAGAGGCGCCTGCCGAAATTGCATCAGCTGGTGTCATTACTCGAACCTGATCATCTGTATTCTCTGACCCTTTCGGCCTTACACCTGGAGTAATGATTACAGGATCTGCGCCAATTTCTTTTCGAATAGCAGTTATCTCCAGAGGCGAGCAAACAATTGCCCGGGAACCCGATAGCGTAGCCAACTTAGCTAACGCAACCGCACTCTCCAAAGTTGGTTTTCGGTATCCGATTAACTCAAGATCGGAATCTCCTAAAGATGTAAGAATCGTGACACCCGTTATCAATGTATTGGGTACAGCCTCTGCTGCTGCCTTGATCATTGCCGCACCACCGGAAGCATGAACGGTTAAATACTTCGGGTGCAAATTAGAAATCGCCGTTGCCGCCCCATTTACTGTGTGCGGTATATCGTGCAGCTTTAAGTCAAGGAAAATATCTGAATCTGTTTCATCCTGAATTGCTCTGACTCCATCGCTTCCAAATGTGAGGAAGAACTCCAAACCTAACTTATAAACTGAAATAGAATCTTGTGTGGCTTTCACCCATGCAATGGCGGTCTTTAATTCAGATGTATCAACTGCAAGAACTATCGGAGCCTTAGCCATGAGAATCCTCCTCTGTGCGATGGGCATAACCAACAGCATCTTTAAGTGATTTAAAACCTCGATCTATGAGCAACTGTTTTAACTCACTTTGAATCGACATGATCGCTGTTGGATTCCCGAAACTTGCAGTTCCTATTGAGACGCCGCTAGCTCCAGCCAAAATCATCTCCAAAGCATCTTTGCCACTGGCGATTCCTCCCATTCCTAAAATAGGAGTTTTCGGGAGAGCGGCGTGTACTTGGTAAACCGCTCTTACTGCAATTGGTCTAATAGCTGGTCCAGAGAGTCCACCTGTTTTACCGCCAAGTTGTGGCCTCATCGTGTTCACATTAATTACCATTCCAAGAACTGTATTAATGAGTGCAAGACCATCAGCGCCAGCGTCCACAACACCCTTTGCTATAGAAACTAAATCAGTTACATCCGGTGACAACTTGGCAATAATTGGTAGTTCTCCACCTAAAGTTCTACGGACTCCATCTATGACCCGCCTTGAAGCATCAGGATCACATGCAAAAACAAGTCCTCTGTTTTCCACGTTGGGACAGGAGATATTTACTTCAACAGCGCTAATTCCGGAGACCGAACGCAGTTTCCTCGCAAGTGTTGAGTACTCTTCTACAGTTTCACCAGCGATCGATACGATAACGCGGGCCTTCTGCTCTATAAGGTAAGGAATATCTTGAGTTAAAAATGCATCAATGCCCGGACCCTGCAACCCAATCGAGTTAAGCATTCCACTTGGCGTTTCAGCCATTCGTGGAGTTGGGCGACCCGGTCGCACACGTGACATTACCGATTTCGTCACTACTCCACCCATCTCACGCAACGGAAAAAATTGAGCTAACTCGCGCCCAGAACTTGCGCACCCACTTGCTGTAAATGTTGGAGCAGGAAACCATGCATTTCCTATGGTGGTTGAAAAGTCTAAAGCACTCATAACTGTTTACCTACCTGGCTCCAACTGACCTTTTCTCCATCCATAACAGGACCATCGATGCATGAACGCAGCATTGAAACAGATCCATCTGCGCCTTCAACAGGAAGTACGCAGGTCATGCAGACACCAATTCCGCAGGCCATAGATTCTTCGACAGAGCATTGATGAACAACATCCAATGCAGTTGTTATCGCAGTGATAGCTGAGAGCATTGCCATAGGCCCACATGAATAAACCACGGCAACATTTAGATCTTTGATCTGTTCATATAAATGATCTGTTACGCGACCTGTTTGTCCTGTCGAACCATCTTCTGTATAGATGCGCATCGTATTGACGGCGCGTTTTCCTTCCATGGGAGCGTAGATACTTGAGGCTGTGCTTGCTCCTAAAATCATATCCACACGAGAACCTCGAGCATTAAGCACCTCGGCTAAACCAAACAACGGCGCTGAGCCATAACCCCCTCCAATTAACAAAACAGGTAATGGTTCTGTCGGTACTCTAAATGCAGTCCCAAGAGGAACAACGATATCGATCAAATCTCCCTCAATGCGATTACATAACCAGGTACTGCCTTGACCATGTGGAGCAACTATTAACTCCATCGTTCCACCTGAAGCAGATGATGTAGAGACCCTGGAGATTGCAAATGCACGTCTAAGAACTAGAGCGGAGTTATCTCCACCGACTTTAATGGCAACGAAATTGCCCGGTTTGCACTTCTGGGCTAAATCACCAATGTTTACAATAATTTGATGATAAATGCCGACACGTTTGTTCGAGATGACCGGTGCTAGAACTTGCTTAGCATTCTTATTAATTGGGCTCACTTATGTCAGCCATTTCTGCAAAGATTTAACACTAAGTGTTGATCCCTGTAAAAATCGAATTCCTTGAACTGCTGCACTAAATCCAGCAATCGTTGTTATACAGGGAATCGATCGTTGAATTGCTGCTGTGCGAATAGCCCATCCATCTTCACGTGTGCCTTGGCCTACTGGTGTATTGATAACTAGGTCGATCTCGCCACTGTTCATCATTTCAACAATAGTTTTTTCACCCAAAGGTCCAGTGCCTTCTGAGTTCTTACGCACAGTAATGGGATTTAAACCTCGAGACCGTAAGAACTCGGCTGTTCCACTTGTTGCAAGTATTTGAAAACCCAATGCTGCAAAACCTTTTGATGGCTCAATGCCAGATGTTTTGTCTTTATCGGCCAGAGAAATAAAGACCTTCCCAGATTTAGGTAAAGCTCCAAAAGATGCTATTTGGGATTTTGCATAGCTCTCACCAAATGTTGGCGCGATACCCATCACCTCTCCAGTAGATCGCATCTCTGGTCCAAGAACAGCATCTACTCCACGTCCATCAGTTCTACGAAAACGGTTCCATGGTAGGACTGCCTCCTTCACAGAAATTCCATGTGCAATACCATCACCGGTTGCCGGCAATAAACCCGAACTCCTTAAATCAGATATTGACTTTCCAACAGAAATCAATGCTGCTGCCTTTGCAAGTGCTACTCCCGTTGCTTTGCTAACGAAGGGCACAGTCCGCGAGGCTCTTGGATTTGCTTCCAATACATACAAGATGTTGTGTTCGATAGCGAACTGAATATTTATCAATCCTCTAACGCCAACACCCTGAGCAATTTTTAGCGTTGCATTTCGAATTTCACTCTTTTGTTGATGTGAAATAGTGAGAGCGGGCAATACACATGCGCTATCCCCGCTGTGAACACCCGCTTCTTCGATGTGTTCCATAATTCCACCAAGAAACAGCTCTTTCCCATCAAAAAGTGCATCCACATCAATTTCGATCGCGTTATCCAAAAAGCGATCAACAAGTACTGGATGATCAGGGGTTATCTGTGTAGCACGAGTGATGAAGCCCGCCAAGGATTGATCGTCGTAGACAATTTCCATTCCGCGACCACCCAAAACAAAAGAAGGTCTGACTAGAACTGGGTATCCAATATTTTGTGCAATCGATTGAGCTTCCAATTGCGTTGAGGCCATGCCAAATTGTGGCGCCGTTAGTGACTGTTCCTTTAGAACCGCTCCGAATGCTCCACGCTCTTCGGCTAAATTTATTGCTTCAGGTGATGTACCTAAAATTGTTACGCCATTTGCTTTCAATCCAGCCGCTAAACCAAGAGGTGTCTGACCACCAAGTTGAGTGATGACACCGAGAACAGGGCCAGCCTGAGTTTCGGCATGTATAACTTCGAGCACATCTTCAAGGGTTAATGGTTCGAAATAGAGACGACTGCTCGTGTCATAGTCTGTAGAGACAGTTTCCGGATTGCAATTAATCATAATCGTGTCATAACCGGCATCTCTTAATGCAAAGGATGCATGAACACATGAATAGTCAAACTCAATTCCCTGTCCAATTCGATTTGGACCACTTCCAAGAATGATTACCGCTGGGTTAGTTCGTAAGCCCACTTCATTTTCTTCCTCATAACTTGAGTAGTAATAAGGAGTAAAAGCCTCAAATTCGGCAGCACATGTATCAACAGTTTTAAACACCGGTCGCACCGATAATCTGTGACGAAGGTTTCTAATCTCCTCTTCGGATGTGTTTCTCAAAGATGCTATCTGAGCATCTGAGAAACCATCACTTTTAGCTTTTCGCAGAATCTTCTCGGTAAACTCCCCTGGTTGTGCGATTATGTTTGCTTGTTCGTTAATCACTTGTATCTGACGTAAATACCATGGGTCTATCTTTGTGGCTTCATGTACTTGTTCGACAGATGCTCCGGCCCATAAAGCTTGTTGAACTTGTTGTAGCCGATATTCGGTTGGCGTTTTCATTGTCACTAACAGATTGCTCAACTCCTGAGCCGATATTGATGGCCATATGAAGATAGCCTCTTTTCGCTCTAAAGATCTCAACGCTTTCATAAGGGCCTCGGAGAAAGAACGACCAATGGCCATAGCTTCACCAACGCTTTTCATCGTAGTAGTTAACCTAGGGTCGGCATCGGCGAATTTTTCAAACGCAAAACGTGGGACTTTTACGACTACGTAATCTAATGTCGGTTCAAATGAGGCTGGCGTAACCTTTGTGATGTCATTTTGAATCTCATCTAAGGTGTAGCCGATAGCTAATTTTGTTGCAATCTTTGCAATTGGGAAGCCAGTAGCCTTTGATGCTAATGCACTAGACCTTGATACCCGTGGATTCATCTCAATAACAATGATTCGGCCATTGGATGGATTGACTGCGTACTGGATATTGCAGCCACCCGTTTCCACTCCTACTTCGCGGATAATCTGAATCGAAAGATCTCTTAGTTTTTGGTATTCAACATCTGTCAGAGTCATTGCTGGTGCAACCGTGATCGAATCCCCCGTATGAACACCCATTGGATCTAGATTTTCTATCGAACATACGATCACCACATTGTCCTTGTGATCGCGCATAACCTCTAACTCGTACTCTTTCCAACCGATTATTGATTCCTCTAATAAAACTTCTGAGGTTGGACTATGGCGAAGGCCTGCACCTGCAATTTGGCGAAGCTCTGGTTCATTAAATGCTATTCCAGAGCCAAGTCCACCCATGGTGAAAGAAGGGCGAACAACAACAGGGTAGTTAAGCACTTGTACTGCAGAGAGAATCTCATCCATCGTATGACAAATTCTGGATTTAGCTGATTCCCCACCAACTTTTTCGACAATCTCACGAAAGAGCTCGCGATTTTCGCCCCGGTGAATTGCTTCTACATCGGCTCCAATTAGCCGTACTCCATACTTAGATAACGTTCCTCTTTCATAGAGTGCAATAGCAGCATTGAGTGCAGTTTGACCACCTAAAGTAGCTAGAACCGCATCAGGTTTTTCCTGAATTATGATCTTCTCGATAATCTCTGGGGTAATTGGTTCGATAAATGTCGCGTCAGCAAACTCAGGATCAGTCATAATCGTTGCAGGGTTTGAATTTATCAAGATAACTCTAATTCCCTCTGAACGAAGGACACGGCAAGCCTGAGTTCCTGAGTAATCAAACTCGCATGCTTGTCCGATAACGATCGGACCTGATCCAATAACCAAAACTGACTTTATTGATTTATCCAACGGCATTATGCGTGAACCTTCTTCGACATAAGATCAATGAATCGATCAAAAAGATATGAAGCATCATGAGGACCCGCAGCTGCTTCAGGATGATATTGCACAGAAAAAGCCGGGCGATCTAAGAGTGCCAGTCCTTCGACAACTCCATCATTTAGACATACATGAGTAACTTCACCACGACCGTATACCGTTGAAAACTCCATATCTACTGGCGCTTGAACAGCAAAGCCATGGTTGTGCGCAGTGATCTCAACTTTTCCTGAAAGTTTATCCATGACAGGTTGATTAATGCCTCGGTGACCAAATGCCAATTTGTATGTTTCAAAGCCCAACGCTCTTCCCAAAATTTGGTGACCAAAACAGATTCCGAAAATCGGAATCTCCTCAAGCAGCAATGAGCGAACTACTTCAACAACATCACCCATCGTCGAAGGGTCACCAGGACCATTTGATAAAAATACTCCATCTGGTTTTAAAGAAAGAATCTCTTCCAAAGTAGAACTAGCTGGCATGACGTGCACTTGCACTCCACGCTCCGATAGACCCTTAGGTGTTGCATTTTTTATTCCGAGATCCAACGCCGCTACTACAAACTTTTTTTGCCCTACGGCCTCAACAATATAGCTCTTCTTCGTTGAGACATCTTCAACCAAATTTGAACCAGCCATTGCAGGAATCTTTCTGACCTCAACCACCATCTCTTCACGAGAAAGGTTTAAATCTGAGAAAATTCCCACGCGCATCGCACCACGGTCTCGAATGTGTCGAGTGATGGCTCGTGTATCAACACCTTGAATACCGATAATTCCTTGTTCGATTAACTCACTTTCAAGGCTTTGGTGAGAACGCCAATTTGAAGTCAGTGTGGACGGATTGCGAACGACAAAGCCTGCAACCCAGATCTTCTCGGATTCGTTATCTTCTTTGTTGACCCCAGTGTTGCCTATGTGTGGGGCGGTCATAACAACAATTTGCTTATGATACGAAGGGTCTGTCAGAGTCTCTTGATAGCCAGTCATTCCTGTTTGAAATACTGCTTCACCAAAAGTTTTACCGGTAGAGGCCCAACTCTGGCCTTCAAAAATTCTTCCATCGTCAAAGACTAGATAAGCGCTACTCACCGCTATTCTCCAATCTTTTGAACTACTGAATCAATTACCGTCGCTTGGCCCTTGAAGAAAGTATGAGTGACTACTCCCGGAAGGGTGTGCCCATGGTAGGGAGTATTCGTCGCCTTTGACATCGTTAAATCACGATCTACTTGCCAATTTCTTGAGGGATCGATCACTACAAGGTTGGCCGGGGATCCAACGGTGATTTCTTGGCCTTGATTTTGGTATCCGCCTATCCGCGCTGGAGCGTGAGACATTCGTTCTGCAACTTGTTGCCAATCCATAAGTCCAGAATCAACCATAGTTTTTTGAACGATTGAAAGGGCCGTTTCCAAACCAAGCATGCCGAAAGCGGCCTCTTGCCATTCGCATTCTTTTGATTCTGTTGGATGCGGAGCATGATCAGTTGCAACTATGTCGATAACTCCCTCAGCCAACGCTTCGCGAAGTGCATGTACGTCAGTTGTTGTTCTAAGAGGCGGGTTAACTTTGAAGACGGGATCATATGTGCCTGCTAAATCTTCGGTGAGTAAAAGATGATGAGGAGTCACCTCAGCGGTTACATCAATACCCCGCGCTTTGGCCCAACGAATTATCTCGACACCGCCGGCTGTTGTTACATGGCAGATATGTAGACGAGATTTTACGTGATCTGCAAGCAACACATCACGGGCGATAATCGCTTCTTCGGCAACCGACGGCCAACCTTTGAGTCCTAAACGCGCCGAAATATCGCCTTCGTTCATTTGTGATCCAATAGTTAACCGAGGATCCTGCGCATGTTGTGCTATCACTCCACCAAATTTTTTTACATATTCAAGAGCTCTCCTCATTAGCAATGGATCAAATACACAGTTTCCATCATCGCTAAATATTCGAACTTGAGCCACAGAATCAGCCATAGCACCGATCTCCGATAAAGATTGCCCCAACAACCCTTCCGTAACTGCGCCAATAGGAAAAACATCCAGATATCCAGCCTCTTGACCCAACCTAAAGACCTGCTCAACAACACCTGCAGAGTCGGCAACTGGTGAGGTGTTAGCCATGGCAGACAAAGCTGTAAATCCTCCTTTTGCCCCGGCTCTACTTCCAGTTAAAACTGTTTCGGCATCTTCCCGGCCCGGTTGTCTCAAGTGAGTATGTAGATCAACAAGTCCAGGTAACACCCTGCTTGCTTTTGCATCAATAACAATCTGCTCCGATGAAGAGGTCGCAGATAAATTCTGCGACACCGCTGTGATTACACCGTCCTGGATTGCAATATCTTTTTGATCACCATTTGGGAGTATTGCTCCTTTGATCAGGTACTTAACAGGATTCATTTACTGCTCCCAACTTCTAGTGGTGAGCCCGCGAGTAATACATAGAGAATTGCCATCCGAACACTGACTCCATTTGTCACTTGCTCTGTAATCACTGATCGCGCACTGTCTGCAACCTCTGCAGAAATTTCTAACCCTCGATTCATTGGACCAGGATGCATCACTATTGCACTTTGTTTGAGCGAACGCATCCGCTCAGCATTTAGTCCGTAATACCGAGAGTACTCACGGGCATTTGGGAAAAACAGCTCTGTCATTCTCTCTTGTTGAACTCTTAGCATCATTACAGCATCTACTAAAGGTAAAACAGAATCCAAATCGTATGAGAAAGCGCAAGGCCATTTTTCTACACCTATTGGAAGTAAAGTAGGTGGAGCTACCAAAGTTACCTTTGCTCCCAATAAAGAAAGGAGAAGTACGTTTGATCTTGCAACACGGGAGTGAAGGATGTCTCCAACAATAGCTACATGAATCCCTTGTAAATCACTGGAACCTTTTCCAAGATGTTTTCTAATAGTAAAGGCATCTAGTAAGGCTTGACTTGGGTGTTCATGTGTTCCATCTCCGGCATTTATTACAGACCCTGACATCCATTGATTATCTGCCAATCTTTGTGCGGCGCCAGATGCGCTATGGCGAATAACAACTGCGTCCGCGCCCATCGCTTGCAATGTCATCGCGGTGTCCTTTAAGGACTCCCCCTTGCTGATGCTTGATCCTTTAGCCGAGAAATTAATAACATCGGCCGAAAGTCTTTTTGCTGCAGCTTCAAAAGAGATTCTTGTTCGTGTGGAATCTTCTGCAAAGAGATTTACAATCGTTCTTCCCCGCAATGTTGGGAGTTTCTTTATTTGCCCATCACTGGTTCGAGCGAGTTCGGTCGCTGTGTCTAATATTGTGGTTGCCTCGATAGCGCTTAAGTCACCGATTGATAAAAGGTGTTTCATGGCTGGACCCGTGTTTCAATGACAACTTCATCGCGCCCGTCTATTTCTGACAAGGACACACGAATGGACTGCTCTAGAGATGAGGGTAGGTTTTTACCAACAAAGTCAGCCTTTATTGGAAGTTCGCGGTGACCTCTATCAACCAAAACTGCCAACTGAACTGTTTTCGGGCGACCGACTTCGCCTAAGGCGTCAAGTGCCGAACGAATCGTACGACCGGAAAAAAGAACATCATCAACAAGAACTACGTCTTTATCTTCTATTCCCGACTGCGGAATGAGAGTAGGCATGATTGCTCGAGGTGGACGTAATCGAAGGTCGTCTCTATGCAAAGTGATATCAAGGGTTCCGCAAGGAATACTGCTTCCCTCAATTTTTGACATGATCTCCGCAATTCGCACCGCCAGATGTGCGCCACGTGTTGGGATTCCAAGAAGAACGATATTTCGAGAACCATGATTGCGCTCTAGAATTTCATGTGAAATTCGAGTTAATGCGCGAGAAATGTCCTCTGAGGACAGGGCAATACTCATGTAAATCTCCTTTCCCACCTCTCTGGATGGGTTGTTAAAGGATGCGTCGCGAACTATAGCATCTCAGGGCTTTAATGTGGATAAGGCAAAACTCGTGGGCCTGATTACTACTAGCGTGGGGCTTATGAACCAACTGATCCAACAGGAAGATATACAAAGAATTTGCCAAAGGCTACGCATGATCCGGGAGCGTAAAGCTTTTACCTTGCTAGATGTCGAACACCGATCAGGAGGGGAAATATCGGCGGTGGCCTTAGGCAGTTACGAGCGTGGACATCGAAATGTAAGTCTTTCTAAGCTTTTACAAATCGCAAAAATCTATGAACTTCCTCTGTCGGAGATTCTTACCGATAGATCAGAACGATTAGAGACCGGGCGATTTACTTTTGACTTGAGGAAAATCTTGCGTAGTCAACTCCCGGAGTCGGCCACAGTGGTGCGGATTCTACGAGAAATTGCAGTGCAGCGAGGTGACTGGAACGGTGAGGTTATGTCTATCAGGGCAATTGATATTGCAAATTTACAAATTTTCTCCGGACTATCTACTGAAGAGATTTCCGCCCTTGCATCTGAGTGCACAGTTACTAGATCGAAATAGAATCCTTAAGTGATGCGATCCGTCCAAGTACCCCGTGAATATACTTGGAAGACTCATCGCTAGATAGTTCCTTGGCAAGATTTAAAGCCTCATCGATTGCTACGCTCACTGGAACATCAGTAATCCAAAGAATTTCAAAAATACCAAGCCTTAAAATGTTTCTATCTACCGCAGGCAGACGATCCATATCCCAACCTTGAGCGTAAGTCATTATCAGCTCATCAATTTTTCGCCGATTCTCAGAGACTCCACCTATTAAATCCCGTGTGTACTCCCGGATTGGTCGAGCATCAGGCCCATCATCTGGAATATCTCTTGATTTTAAGATTTCAAGAGCATCGCTTCCACGAATATCGGATTCATACAGTAAATCCAACGCCTGTTTACGAGCTTTACTACGGGCTGACACTAGTTTGCGCGACCCTGGTAAGACCCATCGCGAGTATCAACCAAAATAATTTCATCTTGCTTGATGAACAAAGGCACGGCTACTTCAATTCCGGTTTCAACTGTGGCCGGCTTAGTGCCTCCTGAGGATCGATCTCCTTGAATTCCTGGCTCCGTATAAGTGATCTTAAGCGGAACAGATGCATCCAGTTCAATGTACAAAGGATTTCCTTCATTTACGGCCACGATAGCCTCAGTGTTTTCTAGCATGTAGTTTGCCGCATCGCCTACTGTTGCCTTTGAAATTGTCATCTGGTCGTAAGTTTTAGTGTCCATAAAAACAAAATCATCGCCCTCTTTATACAAATACTGCATCTCACGTTTTTCTAGGATTGCAACATCAACCTTTACGCCTGCGTTATAGGTACGGTCAATAACCTTGCCTGTGAGAACTGATTTCAGTTTAGTTCTAACGAAAGCTGGGCCTTTACCTGGCTTGACGTGTTGAAATTCGACAACTGTCCAAAGTTGACCTTCTATGTCTAAGCACATTCCATTTTTCAAATCATTCGTTGTTGACACCGTGACTCCACCCGCTCGCTATCTGAAATTATTTGTTTAATCGACCGGATAAGGATACCCGTAGATAGACAGTGCTCAGAACTATCTTGAGACCAAGTTGGTCAGGGCTATGATCGCCAAAACATAGGAATTAGGCCCAAAGCCACCGATTGTTCCGTTAGCTACTCCAGATATTACAGAAGTGTGACGAAACTCTTCGCGAGATAAAGGATTTGATAAATGCACTTCAATCAATGGAGCTTTTACTAATTCAGCTGCATCTCTGATTGCATATGAGTAATGTGTAAATGCCGCAGGGTTAATAATCACGGGAGTATTGGAATCGGCCGCTTCGTGCAACCACCCTATAATTGTTGCCTCATCATCACTTTGGCGCACGTCAGCTTCGAAACCATGCTTTGTGGCAGCTATTTCGATCATGGATTTTAGTTCAGAATAATTGAGGTCTCCGTACATGGACGAATCGCGTATATCTAAACGAGATAAGTTCGGTCCATTTACGACAAGAATCTTCATGAGCAAATTCTCTCATAAGCAGCATCGAGTTCATCGGAGGTTAAATCCTCAAGACGCGCTGTTGAACCAATCCCATTCAAAGCAACAAAACGGATTGTGCTGCCCCTAGATTTCTTATCCAAAGCAAGAATTGGGCGCAACGCCGCCCAAGCATCACGGTCATAGGTCGTTGGTAACCCTAATTTTGCTAATACGCTTCTGTGAAGCTCAACAATCTCTGCGCTAATCATTGATCGAGCGGCCGCCAATTCTGCAGCATATACAAGTCCAATGGCCACTGCTTCTCCGTGACGAAGGTTAAACTTTGAATGTATCTCCACTGCGTGACCAAGTGTGTGACCATAATTGAGAATCTCTCGAGCAAAACTTTCTTTAAAATCAACCGATACCACCTCTGCTTTTACCTTTGCAGCTCGATAGATTAGCTCAACTACAGTTTGTTGATCAGAACGCAAACTCGCAACATCTCTTGATGCCGTAATTTCTAAAATCTTCGGGTCCTTTATAAACCCACACTTAATTACTTCAGCCATACCAGCTGAAAAATCTCTATCAGTCAGAGTCTCTAGCCAGGTTGGATCTATCACTACAGCTATGGGTGAATGGAAAGATCCGATTAAATTCTTACCGTAGTCAGAGTTAATCCCCGTTTTGCCACCTATTGATGCATCAACCATCCCCGCCAATGATGTTGGAACCGCGACCCAATCAATGCCTCGCAACCATGTTGCCGATGCGAATCCTGCAAGATCGGTAAGAGCGCCCCCACCGATAGCCACAACCAGATCACTACGAGTAAAGCCTGCAGCTCCAAGCCAATCCCATAGCGTCGTCACGGTAGAAAACGTCTTACCAGCCTCACCATCTGGCACAGTGAAATGATGTACCTCTGAATCCAGTTGTAATATTTCAGCAAGATCTGGCGAGAATGAAGAAGAGGTAATTATTGCAGTTCTTTTTCTACCCTCCATCAATGAGGAAAGTTCCTTCTTCCAATCAGTATCAATTTTGATTTCATACTCACGTTCAGCTCGGACAATAATGTTTTTCATTTTGTTGCCACCTCATAAGCCGGAAAGATTTCTTGAGCAATCTGATCCACGTTCATGTCATCAACTTTAATGCTCAGTGAAGCCAGCTTCTGGTAAATCGGACGACGAGCCTCATTAAGAGATTGCCATTGCGCTCTAGGATTTCCTAGTAACAAAGGACGATCTCGATTGAAGCCCACTCGAGGTGCGGCAGCTGCTAATGAAATATCTAGGAAAACAACGAATACATCTGAACTTTGAATCAATTCCTGAGCTTCTACTTTTATAGGGGCTCCGCCCCCCAAGCTAATGATGCAGTTGCGCATCTGTAGGACCTCTTCAAGAACGATCATTTCAAGCTTGCGAAAAGCCTCTTCGCCCTCATCAACAAATATCTCTGAAATTTTTTTTTGCGTCTTTTTCTCAATGAGTTCGTCAGTATCTAGAAATTTTCTATCAAGACGCTTTGAAAGAAATCTACCAACAGTACTTTTACCACTTCCTGGAGGACCGATTAAAACTATTGAGTTCATGTCGATTACTTATAATTTAATGAGGCCATATATGACTCAAAATTGCGACGGGTTTCACTGACTGAGTCGCCACCGAATTTTTCTAGCACCGCCTCTGCAAGAACCAGTGCAACCATAGCTTCAGCCACAACACCTGCTGCTGGAACTGCACACACATCGGAGCGTTGATTAATTGCCTTTGCAGCTTCTCCTGTAGCAACATCAACAGTATCGAGTGCTTTCGGAACAGTTGAAATAGGTTTCATAGCTGCCCTTACTCGGAGAATTTCTCCATTAGACATTCCACCCTCAGTTCCACCTGCTCGATCTGTGCGGCGCACAATTGAACCCTTACTGTTTTTTTCTATCTCATCATGAGCTACCGAACCACGGCGAGTGGCAGTTTGGAATCCATCACCTATTTCAACGCCCTTAATCGCTTGAATCCCCATAACTGCGCCAGCCAAACGTGCGTCCAATCGACGATCCCAATGTACGTGAGAGCCCAAACCAGGTGGCATATTAAATGCAAGTACTTCCACTACACCACCCAATGTATCTCCATCACGGTGTGCAGCTTCGATCTCTTCTACCATCTTGGAACTTGCAGTTGAATCCGCACACCGCACCGGATCAGAATCAATACGATCCATATCTGTTGTTGACGGGAGTTGTGCTTGATCATTTACTCGTACAGTTCCTATCGATAACACATGACTCAAAATCGTAACCCCAACAGATTGTTCTAGGAATTTGCGAGCAACTGCGCCCAATGCAACTCTGGAGGCGGTTTCTCTAGCACTGGCACGTTCCAAGATAGGACGAGCGTCATCAAGATTGTATTTTTGCATGCCAACTAAATCAGCATGGCCCGGACGAGGGCGAGTTAAAGGTGCGTTACGAGCAAGATTCTCGATCTCTTCTTTTGGTACGGGATCTGCTGACATGACTTTTTCCCATTTAGGCCATTCAGAATTATCGATTTGAATCGCAATAGGACCACCCTGTGTTAGTCCCAACCTTATTCCACCTAAAATCGTGACTTTATCCGCCTCAAAGTTTTGACGTGCACCTCTACCTACGCCCAAACGGCGGCGGCGAAGATGAAAATCAATATCGGAAGTATTAACAACTACAGATGCAGGAATACCTTCAACTATCGCGCTCAACGCTTGACCGTGAGATTCTCCTGCAGTTAACCAACGCATGAACCTATTGTTGCAGATCCCGGGGTTATCTCGCTGACAAATAGAGTGCAAAAGCTAGAAAAATACTTGGAGCAAGGGCAATTCGTTCTGGTAATTGCCAATTAACTAGCCCATGAATCAAAAGGTGAGCAAGAGCGCAAGCCAGCAGGATTGGAAAATATCTCATTACAGAGAAATCCATCTGCGAATTTACAATTAACAATGTGAGTGCGATCAATTTAACATCCCCCATGCCAACCCTTAATGCGACAAGCAGGCAGACAGCTATAAAACCAGCGAGAAGGTTTGCCATGTTTCCAAAACCATCGATGAAGAGATAAACAGCTGTAAGGGCCGCTAAGAACTTAAGGTATACATTCGGAATGGTTTTTGTGTTCATGTCTCTAATACTGATTGGAAAAGCTATCATCCAAAATCCGAACCAGAATAGTAACACCTTCGAAAAGTACTCCTAGGTGATTGATTGGTTATTTACCTGTGGATTGATCCAATAACTCGAGAGCTTTTTTTCGCATGTGGGAACTCAATGTTTTTCTATCAACGGATATGCCAGTAAAAATCTCCACTTGAGAGATAGCTTGGTGAACCAGAAGATCTATTCCATCGATCCTTCCACCACCTTGACTTCCCCACCGATCGAACAAGAGCGTTGGCCAAGGATTATATAAAGCCTCAAAATAGAGACCTCTTGGTTTATCAACAAAATCACAGAAGACATCGGCAATTCCAGCCGGCGTTGTATTAACGACAAGACTCGTGTCATTGATTATTGGGAAAGAATCCCAAACATGAAATTCGAGGTCAATGAAAGGTGCCGCAGCTCGCATCTGTTTTTCCCGGTCTGGATTTCTATGAATAACATGTATCTTTCCCTTTTGTATTCGAACATCAGTAGCAAGCGCTGCAACACATGCCCTAGCAGTTGCGCCAGAACCAATGATTAACGCAGTTCCGTCGGAAATGAAGTTGTTAACCTTCAAAGCTTGTATAAAGCCTTCCACGTCAGTACTTGTAAGGTTCCACATCCCATCTTTCTTGCTGAGTGTATTTCCACTTTGTATTTGCAAAGAAATTTGAGAAACACTATCTGCAATAAAAAGGGCTTCTTCCTTTAACGGCATCGTCAGTGATAGAGCATCTAACTCTGGGTGTTCAACTAGGAAATCAGGCAGTCCTCCACTCTTTACATCAAAGCGTGAATACTCGGCTTGGACTCCTAAAATTTCATAAGCAATTTTATGAAGTTGAGGACTTAGGGAATGGGAAATTGGAGAACCCAAAACTGCGGCTTTTATCATTTGAAAAGCCCCGCTTTTCTATTTTTTGTATACAAAGCTTTCCATTCATTGAATTGATCAAAAGAGGCAGTAAATCTCGTGTCCTCCGGGGCAACAGTTATAAAGTACAACCAGTCTCCGTCGGCAGGATTTAAAGCAGCTGACATCGCAGCGCTACCGGGATTTCCTATAGGACCTGGAGGTAATCCTCGATTTCGATATGTGTTGTAAGGGGATTTAAGCAGAGTTGATTGAGTGCTCAAGAAAATATTCCCTCTGGACTTTTTTACATAGTGAACAGTTGCATCCATTTGTAACGGTATACCTTTTTCAAGTCGATTAAATATTACTCGAGAAACCTTAGTAAAAGCCTTCGTTTCACCTTCGGCTTGAATAATTGAAGCGATCGTTAACATCTCAAGGGGTGTAAACCCATTCTTGTATGCCAATATTTTCTGGGCCCAAGCATCGGATTCAAAACGATTAATCATCTGTTGAATTACTTCAAGAGCCGATGTTTCTTTTTCAAAAGTATATTGCGCGGGAAAAAGAAGCCCCTCGACATCGCCAAACCCCTTAGGTAATACGACCGAACGATATGCGCTCCCTACTTCTGCTTGACTGAAGCCATAAGCGACTAAAGATTGTGCGACTTCACTCTTCCACTCTCCCTCAAAAACTTTCAATAAATTTGGAATTCTCTTTGGATCTAATAACTGGTCCAATGCCTGCTCAGCTGAGATTTCGAGATTTATTCGATGAGAACCAGGTGCAACTTTTTGAGATCGTTCATCCCCTACTGCAGTTTGAAAATATGAAGCGGCCGATTTCACAACCCCATTATCAAAGAGTATTTTGGCAATTTGTGACCCAGTTGCACCATTCGGGATTTCAATAACCACCTCAGGTGAGCTCTCCATTATTTGAGCAAATGGATAGTCTGGCGCCGAAGAGTTTTGAGAGCGCACGGTAAAGATTCCCAAAGTTAAGGCAAAAATCAAAACTATCGATAAGAAAACTCTTCTTAATCCTTGAACGTTTTGAAGGTTTTTCACGATTTTCCTTTTTCAATCGTTATGGCGAACTCGAGAATTGCAACAGCGGCAGCCATATCAATAATCGATTTTGATTTTTTGGAATCTAGCCCTGCCTCTCGAAGTGACCTTGACGCAGAAACTGTGCTCATTCTTTCGTCTATGAGAATAATTGGTGTATCTGTGATCTTCCTTAAATCTTCAACAAAGTTCAAAACTTTAGAAGTTGCAGTTGAATCCACACCGCTCAGGTTTGTTGGTTTGCCAACATAAATCTGAATTGGTGAAATTTCTTCAAAGATGACAGCAATTTCCTTAAGCAGATTTCTTGAAGCGGCGGCTAAGGTTGTTAGAGGTGAAACAAGTATGGAATCTTGATCACTTGCAGCTACACCTATTCGCGCGTCCCCATAGTCAAAAGCTATTCGACGACCGCGTTGCATGAAATTACACAGCTAACGAAGCTGAGATCGCTGAAAGTGCGTCAGCTGATTTTGAGGGTTCCACGCCACCGCCCTGTGCGAAATCATCCTTACCTCCGCCGCCCCCGCCAAGAACTAATGAGCCAATTTTTACTAGTGCGCCAGCTTTTATTCCGAAGGCTCTGGCCTCATCACTGACAGCCACAACAAGTACTGGTTTCCCGTCATTGTTACTAATGAGGGCCACTACCGAGTTTTTTAACCGGTTTCTTAAATCAATCGAGATCTTACGCAGATCTTCGGAGTTAACACCATCGGACATAACTGCAGAAACAAAGGAGAATCCATTAACCATCTGTGCATTCTTTGCTAACTCGCCAACTTGCGCCAATGCTGCAGTCGACCTTAGTACTGATAAATCCTTTTCGACTTCCTTCATCTTGCTCAGTAAATCAGAGATTCTTTCAGGAAGTTCTTCTGTTCGCGCACCCTTGATGATTTCAGTAAGGGAGTTTAATATAACGTGTTCTCGAGCAAGAAACTTGTAGGCATCCATTCCGACTAGAGCTTCCACTCGACGCACGCCTGCACCGATCGAAGACTCTCCTAGCAGTTTCACGATTCCTAATTGACCTGATCTATCTACGTGAGTACCACCGCATAATTCACGCGCCCAATCACCAACACTTACAACACGAACTACATCTCCATACTTCTCACCAAATAATGCCATCGCTCCCAACTGCTTTGCTTGGGCCTGGCTCATTGATTCAGCAGTCACCTCAAGATTTTCTAAAAGCAATGTGTTTACTCGTGATTCAACTTCATCCAATACTGATCCTGATACTGAACCAGTTGCGGGAAAATCAAAACGAAAGCGTCCCGGAGAGTTCTCTGAACCAGCCTGAACTGCTGTTTCACCCAACGTTTCGCGGAATGCTTTATGAACCATATGGGTTGCAGTATGAGCACGTGAAATGCCACTTCGTCTCTCTTTATCAATCTCTGCAAGCACATTCGCACCTACTTCAACGCTTCCGCGAATGATCCGACCGCGGTGCACCGATAAACCAGGAACTGGATTTTGAACATCATCAATTTCAATAACAGATCCGTTTTCTAATGTGATCAATCCCCCATCGGCTAATTGACCACCTCCTTCAGCATAAAACGGAGTTCTGTTTAATGTAATCTCAATCTCATCATCTACGTTTGCAGATTTAACTCCAACTCCGTCAACGAGAACACCCGTAATTTTTGCTTCACTGCTGTCTTGGGTGTAACCAACAAACTCGCTTTTTCCATTTTTATCGGCAATCGATCGATAAACGGATACATCTGCGTGTCCTGATTTTTTCAATTTTGCATCGGCTTTAGCTCGTTCACGCTGTTCCTTCATGAGACGGCGGAAACCATCTTCATCAACTGAAAGGCCCTCTTCTCTGGCCATCTCAAGTGTTAAATCAAAAGGAAATCCATATGTGTCGTGAAGCTTAAATACTTCATCTCCGGCAAGAACTTTACCTTTACTCTTTTTCGTTGCCGATGACGCCATATCAAAAATTGCAGTACCACTCTTAAGAGTTTGAAGGAAACTCTCTTCTTCTGAAACACTTACCTCTAAAATACGTTTTTTATCACTAACCAATTCTGGATACTGAGAGCCCATCGCTGCTATCGCTGCAACGGTAAGTTCGGACATTATCGGTTCGCTAGATCCCAATAAACGCATATTTCTAATAGTCCGGCGCATCATTCGCCGAAGAACGTAGCCGCGTCCTTCATTTCCGGGTGTGACACCATCTCCAATAAGCATGGCCGAAGTTCGAGCATGGTCTGCGATAACACGAAGAGAAATATCAGTCTTTTCAGAATGTGAGTACTTAACCCCAGTTAACTCGGTGGCCCGATTGAGAATTTGCACCGTGGTATCGATCTCATAAATATTTTCGACTCCCTGCAAAATTGCAGCAGTACGTTCTAGTCCCAGACCTGTGTCAATACTTTTTGCGGGAAGTTCACCAAGAATTGGATAACTATCTTTACCGCCACCGGCTCCTCGTTCATTTTGCATGAACACAAGATTCCAAACTTCAAGGTATCGATTTTCGTCTGCTATCGGTCCACCCTCGACACCATAGGCCGGTCCACGATCATAATAAATCTCTGAACAAGGTCCACATGGGCCTGGCACGCCCATAGACCAAAAGTTATCTGCCATGTCACGTCGTTGAATTCGTTCTTTTGGAACTCCAATTTGTTTATGCCAAATATCTGCAGCTTCGTCATCATCTAAATAGACAGTTACCCAAAGCTTTTCTTCTGGAAGCCCATATCCTCCATCGCTAATTGGGCGAGTTAAGAGTTCCCAAGCTAATGCGATCGCTCCCTCTTTAAAGTAGTCACCGAAAGAGAAATTTCCGCACATCTGGAAAAAAGAACCATGTCTGGTTGTTTTTCCAACTTCATCGATATCAAGTGTTCGAACGCATTTTTGAACAGATGTTGCACGCTTATAAGGAGGAGTAACCTCACCCAAAAAATATGGCTTAAACGGGACCATTCCCGCATTCACCAGTAGAAGATTTGGATCATCTGCAATCAGTGATGCAGAAGGGACAATTGTGTGAGTTAAACCCTGTCGGTTATCTGATTCAAAAAAGCGCAGCCAGCGCGAACGGATCTCGGCGGATTCCACTGTCTAGAATCACTCAGCCTTCTTCTTTTTCGAACGACCTTTTTTCATCTGTGCTGCAGAAATTAGCGCTCCTGCAACTTTAACTACTGAGCTATTTTTTGTAATGAAATCACCTGTCGCTTCAGTCAACTTATTGGTAACTTCTTCAGCGTTCTTGGTAATTCGATTAAGGCTATGTAGAGGTCCGTTTACTAACGTCACCGTTGTATGTACTTCATCGATGAGAGGAGCAGTCTCTGCGGTAAGAGCCTTTAGTGACGCTTTCGCCTCATCTACCAAACGACCCACTCGCACAACTACATATGCAATAGCAATAGCAATCACAGCTAAAGAAGATGCTGCGATTATCGTTGCGATACCACCTGGACCCATGTGATAAGCCTATCTGAGAATTACTTGTCCTCGTTGGATTTAACTTCTGGAACCCAATCGATTCCGCTTTCCTTGCGTTGGGCGGGCGTAATCGGAGTTGGTGCACCAGTTAATGGATCACCGCCACTGGCTGTTTTTGGAAATGCAATAACTTCACGAATTGAATCCGAACCAGTCAATAGGGCGCAAACGCGGTCTAGACCAAGGGCGATTCCACCATGAGGTGGTGGCCCGTAATTGAAAGCTTCAAGTAAGAAACCAAATTTACTTGTCGCTTCTTCATCACTTAAACCAATCACTGAGAAAACATCTTTTTGTATCTGTCTATCGTGAATTCGGATGGAACCTCCACCCAGCTCAGTTCCATTTAAAACAATGTCATATGCATAAGCCAAAGCTTCACCTGGATTGGATTTAAATGAATCTGTAAATTCAGGTTTAGGTCCAGTAAATGGATGATGAACCGCAGTCCACCCACCTCCGTCTGTCGGTTCAAACATAGGAGCGTCCACAACCCAAACAAACTCCCACTTTCCAGTTGGAATGAGATTGCAACGCTTGCCGATTTCTAGTCGAACTGCGCCAAGAAGGTTCAATGATGATGTCCGCTCTCCCGCGGCAAAAAATATTGCATCTCCCGCCTTTGCACCGGCTGCAGCAACGATATCTGTGCTCTCCTTTTCGGATAGGTTCTTTGACACAGGGCCACCCAAAGTTGAGTCATCGTTTACCAGAATATATGCCAATCCCTTTGCGCCTCTGGCTTTTGCCCAATCTTGCCAAGCATCTAATTCGCGACGCGGCGATGCAGCACCACCTGGCATAACAACTGCGCCAACATATGGAGCTTGGAATACACGGAATGCAGTGTCAGAGAAGAATGTAGTCAGATCAACAAGTTTGTTTCCAAAACGTAAATCTGGTTTATCTGATCCGTAATCTTTCATCGCATCTGCGTAAGTCATACGCGGGATCGGAAGAGAAATTTCGTGATTGACGGTTTCTTTCCAAACGCGCGCCACTATTTTTTCAGCCACAGCGAGAATGTCCTCTTGATCAATAAATGACATTTCAATATCTAGCTGGGTAAATTCTGGTTGTCTGTCGGCTCTGAAATCCTCGTCTCGGAAACATCTGGCAATTTGGTAATACTTTTCCATCCCTGCAACCATTAATAACTGTTTAAAGAGTTGAGGTGACTGTGGAAGTGCGTACCAACTTCCAGGTTGCAGACGAACGGGAACTAAGAAATCCCTCGCACCTTCTGGAGTTGAGCGAGTTAGATATGGCGTTTCAATCTCTAGGAAAGTCTCTTCTTCCATCACTCGGCGAATCGTTGAAGTTACCTTTGATCGCAAGCGAAGGTTATGAGCCGGTTTTTCACGTCGCAGATCCAGGTATCTATAACGCAAGCGTGACTCTTCGTTGATTTCGGATTCATCACCACTATCGATAGGAAAAGGCAATGGCGCAGATTCTGAGAGAACTACTACGTGATCTCCCATTACTTCAATTTCACCAGTTGGAAGATTTTTATTCTCATTTCCATCTGGACGAGAAACTACTTCTCCAGTAATCAACAAGCACCACTCGGCTCTAAGAGACCCAGCCATCTTTTCATCTCGTATTACTACTTGAACCGAGCCTGAAGAGTCGCGAAGATCAATAAAGGCCACACCACCGTGATCGCGACGTCTTGAAACCCAACCAGCCAAAGTTACTGTTTTGCCCACAAAGGATTTATTGAGTGAGCCAGCATCGTGTGTACGTAGCATTTACTTGTAATCCTTTAGTTCTGGGCAATCACGGTTATAGGTGTTGATGTAATGAGGCAATCTTAACTGAAGAACTCTTACCTGTTTTCATGTGCTTCAAATCAACCGTCAAACTGCTTAATTCAGACTCACCCAACACAATCGTATGAGTGGCACCAGTTTTATCGGCTGCCTTCATTGAGCCTTTAAGACCTCTATCTCCAAATGCAATCTCTACAACTTTTCCTTGTCCGCGAAGATCATGTGCAATCGTTAAAGCCATCTGCTTAGCTTCTTCTCCCAAAGGGATTATGAATAGATCGGAGACAAAAGCCTCTTGACTGATAACGCCCTCGGCCTCGGCTGCTAGTAAGACTCTGTCAACACCCAAACCAAACCCAATACCAGATAAAGCTTGTCCGCCAAGATCTTGCATCAAACCGTCGTAGCGACCGCCACCACCGATTCCAGATTGTGCACCTAAAAGTTCATGAACAAATTCAAAAGTTGTACCCGTGTAATAATCCAAACCACGAACCATTCTTGGATTCAAGACATAGGAAACATTCAAACGATCTAAGTAACCCAAAACTTTCTTGAAGTGCTCCGAAGATTCAGAACTTAAATAATCCATAAGCAGCGGGGCCTTTTGCATAGCCTTTTTCATCTCTTCGCGTTTGTCATCAAATAATCTCAAAGGATTAATTCTTGCTCGCTCTGCGGTTGCTTCATCTAGATTTAAACCCGATATGAAATTAAGTAGATCTACTCGATGAGCCGACCTTGACGACGCATCACCCAAAGAAGTCATTTCCAACCGGTACTTACTCAAACCCAAGCTCTTGAAACCAGCATCAGCTATTGCTATAACTTCTGCATCAATTGCTGGATCATCCAGACCGATTGCTTCAATTCCAACTTGATAGAACTGTCGATATCTTCCAGCTTGTGGGCGCTCTGCACGAAAAAACTGACCGGAATACCAAAGCTTCACCGGCAGTTGTCCACGATCCAAGCCATGTTCGATAACCGCGCGCATTACTCCAGCAGTTCCTTCAGGTCTTAATGTGATCGACCTTCCACCTCTATCTTCAAATGTATACATTTCTTTAGAAACCACATCAGTAGATTCCCCTACTCCTCTTCTAAAGAGATCTGTATCCTCAAAAACAGGAAGTTCGATCAATTGATATCCCGATTTCTTTGCAGGAGCAATCAAACTATCTCTAACATGTTCAAATAACCTAGACCGGTCAGGGAAATACTCACTAACGCCTTTAGGAGCTTGGATTTTCTGATTGGCCATTAGTGACGCCCGATTAAACTGGTCAGATATGGATTAGTTTTTTTCTCATGAGACAAAATCGTTTCTGGCCCATGACCGGGTAACACCCTTAAATGATCACCCAACGGCAACACTTTCTTGCGCAGCGTCTCTTCCATTTCTGCAGCAGAGCCTGTCGGTAAATCAGTCCGGCCAATTGCTCCGGCAAAAAGTACATCTCCGGTCACAAGAACTTCATCATCTACTTCAAACATCAACGAACCACCCGTATGTCCTGGTGAGTGAATAGCTTTAAAAGATAGACCGACAAGGTTTAAGACTTCACCATTTCGAATTTCTCGAACTTCATGGGGCTCGCTAAAACTCATCTCTTGTAAAGTTTGTGCGAATTCAGGGCTGACTTGATCTTGAGGTCTAGTTAAATATGGACGGTCTTGACTATGAATATATGTAGGAATCGAATAACCGTCTGCGATTGGCTGTATAGAAAACGTATGGTCTAGGTGGCCATGTGTGGCAATAATCGCAACCGGCTTTAATTTGTGTCGGCTCAATATCTCTTCCAACTGCAAAGAGACATCCGGCATCCCTGGATCAATGACGACGCACTCTGATCCCGGATCCGAGGCCAGTACCCAACAGTTCGTGGCGTACATTTTTGCCGCAAAGGAGTCAACTAACATTAAAAACTGCCCTCCATCACGCTCAGAATTGGCGAGATTGACGCTCGCATAGGTAGACAGGGTACCTTTTACCACTGCATACGCACTCAATCCACGCTCGGATGTCTTAGGACTTCTTAGCATCGCCTAATACATAGCGACGTTCTCATTGAACAACGCGCTGAAAGGATCGCTCTCATGACAGATACGAATTTTCCAGAACAGGTCAACCCGGCGATTATGCCTCAAGCTGTTAGTGCAGCAAGTGCGTTGATTGGAGATCCTTCAGCCTTTGGTCGAGTTGGTGAAGATGGGACGGTTTATGTTCGAACTTCAAGCGGTGAAAAAGCCGTCGGCTCATATCCGGGCAAAACCCCTGAAGAGGCTCTCAACTATTTTGTTCGCAAATTTGAACATCTGGCATCAGAGGTTGCTCTCCTCGCCGCGCGCATAAAAAGTGGTGCCATGGTTCCCTCGGATGCTTATGCCGCAGTGAAAAAATTGCGTGAACAAGTTAAAGAGCTAAATGGTGTGGGAGATCTGGAATCTTTGGCAGCATCCGTGGAGCAGATTGAACCTCTTATAGAAGGCCACCGCGAAGCATATGAAGCAAAGAAGGCTGCAGAATCTGCTGCTAAAGAGGCGCGACGTGCGCAGATAATTGTAGAAAAGGAAAAGATTGTCGCTGAAGCCGAGTCACTAGCTTTATCTGAAAGTTGGAAAACAACTGGAGATCGTCTAAAAGTTTTGATGGATGAATGGAAAGCTGCTCCTCGCCTAGACAAGGTAACAGACACAACGTTATGGAAGCGCTTTTCATCATCTCGAAACAAATTTGATAAACGTCGAAGAACTCATTTTGCGGCGTTAGAAGCAACTCAATCTGTTGTCGCCGATGCTAAAAAGACTATCGTGGCGCAAGCCGAACAACTAGCAACCTCAACAGAATGGGTACCTACAGCTAAGAAATTTAAGTCATTGATGGATCAATGGAAAGCTGCCGGTCGAGGCAAACCTAATGACGATGCCAAATTGTGGGCGCGCTTTAAAGCTGCTCAAGATCAGTTTTTTTCCGCTAAGAATGCTGATCTGGAAAAACGAGACACAACAATGGCGGCCAATCTAATTAAACGCGAAGAGTTGATCGTACTTATCGAAGCATTGTTGCCGATAACAGATGTTAAAGCCGCTCGTAAAGCTTTCTCCGAACATTCACGCGCATGGGAGAAAATCGGAATGACTCATCGCGATAAGCGCTCCGCACTAGATGCTCGCGTGAGTGCGGTTGAGAAAACGATCAAAGAGGCAGAAGCTGATATTTGGCGTAAGTCTGACCCCGCTGCCAAAAAGCGAGCAGAGGAAGTAGTAGCTCAATTAACTGCATCTATTGCCAGCTACGAAAAGATTGCAGAAAAATCATCGGCTGCTGGAAATACAAAGAAAGCAAATGAGGCAAGTGAGTCGGCTCAAGCCCGTAAAGTCTGGCTTGCCGAGGCACAAAAATCACTTGATGAATTCAACTAATTAAGACAGGCCTTGTGCCTCTAGTTATTTGTAGTTCGATACACATCAAATACGCCTTCGATTCTGCGAACGGCGCCGAGCACTGCGTCTAAGTGTGTCGCATCTGCCATTTCAAAAGTAAATCGAGAATAAGCTGTTCGATCCTTTGAAGTACTAACTGAGGCACTTAAGATGTTTACGTGCTGCTCTGAAAGAGTCCGTGTAACATCGGCAAGTAGTGAGGCACGATCAAGGGCCTCAACTTGAATATTTACTAAGAAGACCGATGCGGCACCTATTCTCCATTTTACATTTACCACCCGATCGCCTTGATGCTTCTCTAAATCTAAAGCATTCGTACAGTCGGCTCTGTGAATCGAAACTCCGCTGCCTTTAGTGATGAAACCCATGATTGCATCACCAGGAACAGGTGTGCAGCACCGTGCTAGTTTCACTAAAACATCATCAGTGCCTTCAACATCAATTGCATTACTAGAACGGCGATTACTGGGAGTTCGATTGAGATAGGCATCCATTGTTGGCTCTGGATGCGAATCCTCAGCCCCCATAGATGCAACAAGTTTTTCTACAATCGATGAAGCCGACACATGGCCATCGCCTACTGCTGAATACAAACCTTCAATATCTGAGTATCTAAGCTCATGTGCGAGTTCAAGTAATGAGTGCCCCGCAAAAATCTTTTGCAAAGGCAATCCCGCTTTTCGCATCTGGCGGGCTATCGACTCTCTTCCCGCATCGATTGCTTCTTCGCGTCGTTCCTTGCTAAACCATGCCTTTATCTTTGAACGAGCTCGGGGGCTTTGTACGAAGTTAAGCCAATCTCGACTTGGTCCCGCATTCTCACCTTTATTGGTAACTATCTCGACAACATCACCATTTGCCAAGCGAGATTCAAGAGGAACTAGGCGTCCATTAACTTTAGCCCCAGCACATCGAAGACCAACATCAGTATGAACAGAGAAAGCAAAATCAACAGGCGTAGAACCACCTGGTAGGGCCACAACGTTTCCTTTAGGGGTAAAGACAAATACTTCCGGTGATCCCAAATCAAATCGTAACGCCTCCAAAAAGTCGGAAGGATCCTCGGTTTCTTTCTGCCATTCGTGTAGTTGGCGAAGCCAGAGCAATTCAGGTGAAGAGTTGGAATTATCCGGACCTTGTTTGTATTTCCAATGTGCCGCAATACCAAGTTCTGCTCGTGCATGCATATCATTTGTTCGAATTTGAATCTCAATGGCTTTTCCGGTTGGACCGATTACAGTGGTATGCAGAGATTGGTACAAATTGAACTTTGGCATGGCAATGTAATCTTTAAAGCGGCCTGGTACGGGACTCCAACGTGCGTGAATTGATCCTAGAACGGCGTAACAATCACGAACATCGTTAACGAGTACGCGAATACCAACTAGGTCATAAATCTCATTGAACTCTCGTCCCCTAACAACCATTTTTTGATAAACAGAGAAAAAATGCTTTTGTCGTCCAGTCACTGTTGCTTCAATATGATCTTTTAGCAGATCTTGTTGAACCGTCTCGATCACCTCAGCGGTCAACTTAGCTCTAGATGGAGAACGCTCTGCCACTAATCGTGAAATCTCTTCGAATTTTTTAGGTTCTAGAACTTCAAAGGAGAGATCTTCAAGTTCCCACTTCATTGCATTCATGCCTAGGCGATGAGCTAATGGTGCGTAAATATCCAATGTTTCGCGAGCTTTTCTCTCTGCCGTCTCAGATGTCACATATCCCCACGTGCGAGCATTATGCAAACGGTCTGCAAGCTTTATAACAAGTACTCGGATGTCTCTGGACATCGCAATCACCATTTTACGAACAGTTTCTGCCTCGGCAGTTGGTCCGTACATCAATTTATCTAACTTAGTTACGCCATCGACCAGATTTGCGATTTCGTCACCAAAATCTCTTCGCATCTGTTCAAGAGAGTATTTCGTATCTTCTACTGTGTCGTGTAGTAGAGCGGCAATAATTGTTGCTGGATTAAGCCCTAAGTTTGCCAATATTTCTGCAACCGCTACTGGATGAGTTATGTACTCTTCGCCCGACTTTCGATGTTGGCCAAGGTGGGCATCTTTTGCAACCTCATAGGCACGTGAAATCTCCTCAGCATTTACTGAGACGTGATTTTCCTTGAGAGCACTGATAAGTGGTGCAATCAAAGTATCCACAAGAATCCCTACTTACGACCCTTGCGCTTTGGTTGATTACGAGGTCCACGAGCGATGTTTTGAAGTGACGGTGAACCGCCCACTGTTGATGGAGTGGAAGCTCCTGAACGTGCACTGACGCGCTTTGCTAAAGCCTGCATAGCAGGCTCTCTTTCGCGCAATGATGCAAGAATCGGAGGTGCGATAAATATCGAAGAGTATGTTCCAACGATTAGTCCGATGAACAAAGCCAAAGATAAATCCTTTAATGTTCCCGCACCCAATAGGCCTGCACCAACAAACAGAATTGCTGCAACAGGTAAGAGTGCGACAATCGAAGTATTTGCCGAACGAACAATTGTCTGGTTGACAGCAAGGTTTACTGCCTGAGAATAAGTCTTTGTTGAAGAAGCTGTAATTGACTTTGTGTTTTCTCTTACCTTGTCAAAGACAACTACGGTGTCATATAGCGAATAGCCCAAAATTGTTAAGAAACCAATGACCGTAGCCGGCGTGACATCAAATCCGACTAAGGCGTAGATACCGACCGTGATAAATACGTCGTGAATAACCGCAACGATCGCAGCAATTGCCATCTTTGGCTCCAGAGCCATTGCAAGATAGATCATGATTACAAACAGGAATCCAAAAAGACCATAGAGTGCCTTACGAGTAATCTCTTCACCCCACGAAGGTCCAATAATCTGGGTATCAATGGTTGCAACATCAACTGCAAAAGTTGCAGCAAGGGCATCTTGGACAGCATTGTTATCTGCAGTCTCTAGTGATCCGGTCTGAACTCTGACCTTATCCTGACCAAGTATCTGAACAATAAGTTCACCATCAACACCTGTTGCTTGAACAGCAGAACGAGCCTTTTCGACCGAAGGTGAGTTTGTTGTTACTGTGAAAGAGGACCCACCCTTGAACTCAATTCCAAGGTGCAATCCCTGAAGAGCTAGAGAGCCGATCGAGATAAGAACAAACAAGATTGAAAGTCCATACCAACGTCGTCGCTTGCCAATGAAATCAACTGAAGTCTCACCACGGTAGAGACGGCCTCCAAGACCTGAAAATTTTGACATCTTTATGCCTCCTTCGTAGTTGGCAAACCGAGACTCTTGCTCGAGAAGCCAGATAAACGATGACCCGAATTAAAGAATTTGAGTCGTGAAACAAGTACCAAAGCAGGTTTGGTGAAGACGAAAATAATAATAAGGTCAATTACAGTTGTGAGTCCAAGAGTGAAAGCAAAACCTCTTACGCCGCCAACAGCGAAGAAGTAGAGCAATACTGCAGCGATCAAAGAGACAAAGTCTGCGATCAAAATGGTTCGTCGAGCTCTAATCCATCCTGTTTCAACTGCAGTTCGCAGCGAACGGCCTTCTCTCATCTCATCTCGAACACGTTCGAAGTAAACGATAAATGAGTCAGCTGTAACTCCGATTGCAACAATCGCTCCGGCAATACCTGCCAGCGTTAAAGTAAATCCAATCCACTGGCCAAGAAGCAAGAATAGTAAGTAGAGCATCGCACCTGCTATGGCTAAAGAACCAACGGTGACAAATCCTAAAACTCGGTAATAAGCAAGTGTGAATATAACTACTAACCCTAGACCTAGAGCCCCAGCAATTAAGCCGGCGTCAAGTTGATCAGCACCAAGAGTTGGAGAAACCTGTTGCACTTCTCCGCGATCAAAGGCAAGTGGAAGCGCACCGTATTTCAATACATTTGCAAGATCATTTGCTTCTAGCTGCGTAAAGCTTCCTGTAATTTGGGCTGTTCCAGAAGGGATTGCTTCGTTAATTCGTGGAGCAGAAACAACTAAACCGTCTAGAACAATCGCCAATTGATTATTTGGTTCTGGCAGTGAAGTTACTCGAGATGTTACAGCTGCGAAAGCAGCAGTTCCTTCGCTGTTAAAAGTTAAACTTACAAACCACGCGCTGCCGGCCTGAGTGTCTATACCCGCCGATGCTTCCGAAATCTGACGACCTAAAACCTCTGCCGGCCCGAGAATATATTTTGTTAATCCTGCGCGATCACATGCAACTATTGTTTGTGACGGAAGGTCCGTTCCGGTCCCCTGTCGGTTCTCTGCTAGCGTGCAATCAAAAGCTGCAAACTGGGCGTTTAACTCTGGTGTTACACCTGCAACTGGTGTGGCAGTTGGATCAACAACCGATGAGGCGCCAGCTCCTGTTGCCAAGACTTGACGAAAGCGAAGCTCGGCAGTCTGACCAACTAAATCAACTACTCGCCTACCTGTATCACCTGGTACTGAGATAACAATCTGACGACTTGTGCCAGTGCCTTGTGCGGCAACTTCTGATTCTGCAACACCGAGTGAGTTAACTCGCTGACGAATAATTGCTACAGCCTGATCAATGGCTTCATTTGTGATGGTGCCTTCTTCGCCGGGTGCAATACGAGGTTGCAAAGTTACGGACGTACCACCACGAAGATCCAGACCTAATTTGACGGAGGTTGCACCTTGGATGAAAACAAGACCTGTCATCGCTACTAAAACCAACGCCAAAATAGCTAAGGTTCTAACTGGTCGACTGGACGTCTTAATCGGTTTGTTTATAGTAGACATAAGCGCAGAGTCTAGGCGTCAGAGGCGGGTAAGTCGAAAAGCGTAGAAATCTCCGCAGGTGGGGTGCGTCCGATGTGGAGCCAACCCTGAGAAGTTGCCAATCGGCCACGTGGAGTTCTGGCCATAAATCCATTTCGGACCAAGAAAGGCTCCGCAACAGATTCAACTGTTTCAATCTCTTCACCCACAGCTATAGCAAGTGTTGAAAGACCCACTGGCCCACCATTAAATCTTTCAACAAGAGCTGTTAGAACTGCGCGATCAAGGCGGTCTAGTCCTAACTCATCGACCTCATACATCTCTAAAGCCGACTGAGAATCAGACAAGGAAATCCTCTTGCTTCCATTAACTTGCGCAAAATCGCGAACTCGACGCAATAAGCGATTTGCGATACGCGGGGTTCCTCGAGATCTGCCCGCAACTTCAATCACTGCATCTTTATCTATTTCAATCTTTAAAAGCTCGGCGCTCCTTGTAACTACTTGAGCGATGTCACTGTCTTCATAAAAATCCAAATAGGCAGTAAAGCCAAATCGATCGCGTAACGGACTAGGCAGCAGACCTGCTCGTGTTGTTGCTCCTACTAATGTGAAGTGTGGCAACTGCAAGGGAATTGCTGTTGCACCAGGTCCTTTCCCCACAATTACATCAACTCGAAAATCCTCCATGGCTAGATAGAGAAGTTCTTCGGCAGGTCTGGGCAAGCGATGAATTTCATCTATAAACAAGATTTCACCTTCGACTAGTGAAGAGAGAATCGCAGCCAAATCACCAGCGTGTGTAATTGCAGGACCACTTGTTAAACGAATAGGCGTTGCCATCTCACTTGCCAGAATAAGAGCAAGCGTTGTTTTGCCTAAACCAGGTGGACCAGACAGGAGTATGTGATCAGCCGGGGAGTTACGATGTCTTGCAGCAGTCAGCAAAACATCGATTTGGTGAATTACGCGTTTTTGTCCGATGAAATCCTTGAGTGTTTTTGGGCGAAGGGCTAGCTCTAGCGCTGACTCATCCTTCTTTAAATGTGATGCAACCAATCTATCTTCAGCCACGAGAACTCTTTCCACTTGCTAATGCCAACTTCAAAAGTTCGCTTAAATCTACCTTTGATGCTTCAACTCCCTCAGCCGAAAGCTGGGCAACAACATCTGAAATTGCACCATCGGCCTCCTTCGGAGAAAAGCCTAGAGATGTAAGGCCGCTAACGAGTTTTTCTCGCCACGCTGGTTGATGGCCCTTGTAAGTTTGATTACTAGACAAGTCACTCAACTTGCCTTTCAGTTCGAGAATTAAACGTTGTGCTCCTTTGCGTCCTATCCCTGGAACTTTCTCAATGACAATAATCTCTTCTTGTGAGATAGCTCTGGCTAAATCTTCCGGTGACATCGCGCCAACGATAGACATAGCCACTTTTGGACCAATACCGGAAACCGTCTGCACAAGTTCAAAAAGTCCCTTTGCTTCATCTGTTAGAAAACCGTACAAAGTCAGTGAGTCTTCTCTAACAACGAGAGAGGTAAAGAACTGCTGCTGCGAACCAAGAGTAAGTTGAGCAGATGTTGATGGCGTCAAAACAACGTTTAAGCCAACTCCCCCAACTTCGATAACTGCCCTATCACTGGTTAGAGTCCTGATTGTTCCATTCAGTAAAGAGATCATCGGCTATGTAGTTTCTTGAGCCGAACTTTTTCGGCAGCTAAGGCCTGGGATATTTTTTCATTGCCTCCACCACGCCAGATATTACAAATAGCTAAGGCAAGAGCATCGGTTGCATCGACTGGTTTCGGAATGCTTTCAAGTTTGAGTATTTTCTGAACCATTGTTGCAACCTGTAACTTATTTGCTCGACCGTTACCTGTTACCGCAGCCTTAACCTCAGATGGCGTGTGCATCATCACAGGAATACCGGATTTAGCAGCGATAAGAAGTGCAATTCCTGCTGCTTGTCCTGTTCCCATAACTGTGCGCACATTGTGTTGAGAAAAAACCCTTTCAACTGCGATTACATCTGGTTGCCAGAGATTGACCCACTGCGAAAGTTCTCGGTCTAACTCGAGTAGGCGATGTTCTAATGCTAAATCCGTACCAGTGACAATCACTCCGACTTCAACCAGAGAGAGCGGGGAACCGATTGCACCTTCTACGATTCCTACTCCACAACGAGTAAGGCCAGGGTCAACGCCCAAAACTCTCATCGTGTCCCTGCGCTTTCTTTATCGATTTAAAGGTTAAAGCCTAAGGTTTTACAGAAAATCCTTATCCTAGGCTCGCCATAACTTCGTCGGAAACATCAAAGTTACTGTAAACGTTCTGCACATCGTCGAGCTCTTCAATTGCATCAATGAGTTCAAATACCTTTGCTGCACCTTCAGCATCTAATGGAATGCTCATAGATGGAAGGAATGAGGAGTCTGCAGATTCATAATCAATACCGGCAGCCTGTAGAGCCTCACGCACAGGAACAAGATCTACCGGTTCACTGACAATTTCAAAAGCTTCACCTAGGTCATTTACCTCTTCGGCGCCGGCTTCAAGGACGGCCTCCAAAATGGAATCCTCCGATAACGTCCCATCTTTTTTCACGATGATGACGCCTTTACGATTAAAAAGATAAGAAACAGAACCAAGATCTGCCATCGATCCACCATTTCGAGTGACTGCAACTTTTACTTCCGATGCAGAACGGTTTCTGTTATCAGATAAACACTCGATCATTATTGCAACACCATTGGGACCATAACCTTCGTACATGATTGTGATCCAGTCTTTTGCACCTGCCTCTAAACCAGCACCACGTTTGATTGCGCGTTCTATGTTGTCAGCTGGCATAGATGACTTCTTTGCCTTTGCAACGGCATCAAAAAGAGTGGGATTACCATCCATGTCAGCGCCCCCGTTACGAGCGGCAACTTCAATCGCACGGATTTGCTTAGCAAAAACTTTAGCTCGACGGCTATCGATGATCGCTTTCTTATGCTTGGTTGTCGCCCATTTGGAATGGCCTGACATTTGTGCACCTCAATCTAACAATTGCGAATATGTGCTTACTGTACCTTTTTAAGCGCCGGGCGTGCCACTTGATCAACAAAATACTGATGAATCCTATGATCACCTGTTAACTCTGGGTGAAAGGAAGTAGCAAGTAATGTCTTTGAACGCACCGCGACTGGATGGGATTGCATTGACGCAAGAACCTCGACGCCTGCACCAGTTTTCTCAACCCAAGGCGCCCTGATAAAAACAGCCTTAAGAAGTCCCGGAAACCCATCTTTAAATTCAAGATCTGACTCAAAGGAATCAACTTGTCGGCCAAAAGCATTTCTGCGAACTACGATGTCTAAACCACCAAAAGTTTTCTGGTCCTTGGGCGCATCGAGTATTTGATCTGCGAGCAAAATCATTCCAGCACATGAACCATAGGCCGGCATGCCCGAAGCAATTCGAGTTTTAATTTCGTCAAAGATTTCAAATGTTTGAGCTAAATGTGCAATCGTAGTTGATTCCCCACCTGGAATAACCAAAGCATCAACATCGTTTAATTCTTCAATTCGCCGTACAGGTGCTACGTCGACTCCGCATGCAATCAGAGAGTTGATGTGCTCGCGAAAATCACCTTGTAAACCTAGAACACCAACTTTCATTGCGAGGTTATTTACCAACCACGCTCTGAAAGGCGATGTGGAGCTGGTAGGTCTGCAACATTAATTCCAACCATTGCCTCACCTAATCCACGGGATGCATCTGCTACAACTTTTGGATCATCCCAAAATGTTGTCGCCCTTACGCACGCCGCTGCTCTTTGAGCAGGGTTTCCAGATTTGAAAATTCCAGAGCCAATGAAAACTCCATCGGCGCCCATTGCCATCATCAACGCAGCATCAGCTGGGGTAGCGATTCCACCAGCCGTAAAAAGAACAACAGGAAGTTTTCCTGTCTCTGCAACTTCTTTGACCAGCGCGTACGGTGCTTGTAATTCCTTAGCAGCAACGTATAACTCATCTTCGCGAAGTGAAGATAATCGTCTGATCTCTCCGCCGATTTTTCTCATGTGCATCATCGCATTTGAAACATCGCCTGTTCCTGCTTCACCCTTAGAACGAATCATGGCGGCGCCTTCGTTAATGCGACGAAGAGCTTCTCCTAGATTTGTTGCACCACATACAAAAGGAACTGTGAAGTTCCACTTATCAATATGATTTTCATAATCTGAAGGTGTAAGAACCTCTGACTCATCGATGTAGTCAACGTTAAGTGATTGCAAAACCTGGGCTTCCACAAAGTGACCAATGCGTGCCTTTGCCATTACAGGAATAGAAACGCTGGCTTGAATCTTTTCGATCATGTCAGGATCTGACATGCGCGCAACTCCACCTTGTGCGCGAATATCTGCAGGAACGCGCTCTAACGCCATAACTGCAACAGCGCCGGCGTCTTCAGCGATTTTGGCTTGCTCAGCATTAACGACGTCCATGATGACGCCGCCCTTTAGCATTTCAGCCATACCGCGCTTAACGCGTCCGGTGCCTGTTACTTCAGCCATTGCACGTACTCCGATTCCGTCAAAAGATTAGGAGCACATACTACTTTGTCTTTGAAGGGGCTGGCGAGGTGAATTTAGGCTCACGATCTGTCAAAGCCACCCAAACTTGCCCCGGTGCGAACTTAATCTCATCGCCGTTTAAAAAAGAAAAAGTCGTTCCAGAATTTGCATCGCTCCGACTCCATGTACCTGCAAACCGTTTGCCATTTCGCAAGACATAAGCCTTACCTTCACCAACAGTTTCTGAAAATGGAGTTACTCCCCCAAATTTATCTCCAAACTCTGAGGGTGTTATCGACACCATCTGGATTACTAGAGTTGTTGGTCCCAGAATGATTCCTGATTCGGCGCTATTAATTCGACCATTGTGAGATAAAAACCATCTCTCTTCCGATTCAGACCATGTTGCCTTATAGGTTGCAGATGGCCAATCAATGACAACCTGATTTGTCGGTTGACCATCTTTAGGTTCATCTCCAAAAACGAAGCCAACGCTGCGCGCACTATCTATTTCATATTGCTTCTCAACAATTCTGGCCATCAGTAAATCTGCTCGTAAAACCATTGCATAAGGTTGAATACGCGTTGGATCAGTTGTATAAATCGTTGGACTCTGGCGTTGGGCACCTAGGTCAAGAAGATTTGCCTTGCTAATAATGGGGAGTAGTTTTGATTGCGCACCGCTGTAGGCAAAGGCGACATTTCCATATTGACTCAATATGTCGATGTCGGAAATACGAGCACTTCTTACTGGACCGACTCTTTCCGGAATCCGAGACGAGAAAATAGCCATGAGCCTGGTTAAACCACTTTCAACTTGTTCTATGTAAACAACATCAGCGTCTTCAATTCCGATCTGCGGATGAGCTGGATTTGTATCATCGATTTTGACAGCAAGTACTGGACCGTTGATTCCCTCTCGTCCACTTAGGACATTTGTTGCCGCCTTTTCGGGCAACACTCTCTCGATCACCGCGCAACTACTCAGCATCAGACCTGTTGCAATTACCAAGACAATTTTTCCTTTAAAGAACATCGGCTTCAAATTCGTAAGTAACGGGCAATGGTGCACTGCCAGCTAGGCGAAAGGATTTCACTACGAACTTACTTCTTAACATTTGAGAGCGATTGACCGCATCAGTGTGCAGGGCTATTGCAACTCTGATTTTATCTGTAAGGGCTGAGAGCTCTGTTAAAAGCTGACTGTCGGCCGCTGTTGCTAGATGCTGAGAATCTTCCAGCAACAATCCCAATGCACCAGATAAACCACTTTCTGCGTTAGATCTATTTTGTATCGCAGCATCTCTTGCTTGATAGGCCGCTCCGGTTAACAACATGGAGGATGCAGGGTCTGCAATGTCACTATGTGCAATCTCGAGTGCAACTGCTGCTCTCTTTTGTAGCAGAACATCAAGATTGGCCCATGTGTTATCAACTCGTTGATGGAGGCGATCCAAACGTCTTGCAAGAAATGTTAAGTACCAGATAAACAAGATGATGAGACCGATTGCCAAGACCCAATACCTCATGGCTTTTCCTCTTTAGAAAGGAATCTGTTCCACGATCGAGAATCCTGTGAGACTCTCACTTTAGAACCCCCAACCATCGACATTTCATAAACCGAATATATCTGCTCAGCAACAACAGACCAATCAAAAAGCTGAGCATGGGTTTTTCCGTTTCTTGCTAATTCAGTTCGCTTATCTTCGTTTCTAAGAAGATCAATAATAACTTTTGCTAACTCAGTCGAATTCTCTGACTCAAACAGAGCGCCATACTGTCCATGGCCCAAAAGATCATCGAATGCCGGAATGTCACTTGCAACGACGCACGCACCCCCCGCTAAAGCTTCAGCAACGATAATTCCAAATGATTCTCCACCTGTGTTTGGTGCGACGTAAATTGCAACCGAAGACATGAAATCTGCTTTGTCTGATTCAGAGACTTTTCCCAAAAATTCAAAACGTGACCTTAACTGAGGATCTATGTCTTTGATTACTTCATCTGGATCTCCAGGACCTGCAACAAAGACTTTAACATCGGGTGCAAAACGAGAAATGACGGGAAGAGCATCGATAAGAACGTTTAGACCTTTTCGTGATTCTTCAAAACGTCCCATAAATCCAATCGTGTTACCTTGCCACTTGCTTTGTGGCGTTCCATGCATATATCTAGATGCATAGATTCCATTAGGAATGATGACAGCGTCTGTATCTAAGTGATCGGTCAGAGTTAAACGCGCCGCCTCTGAAACTGCAATCCGAGCCGATAGTTTTTCGATAGCTGGTTCCAAAATCGGACCAATAGCAAAGATAATCTTTTGATGTTTAGCAGCTGCATGAAATGTTCCAACCATCGGACCTTCGGCGGCCCAACAAGCCAACAATGAGATGGAAGGAATCGCTGGTTCATGAAGATGTAGCAGATCAAATTCACCTTCTGCGATCCATTTTCTCACTCGCGCGTAAGCAACTGGACCGAAAAGAATTCGCGCGACTGCGCCGTTGTAGGGAATTGAAATTGGCTTGCCGGCACTAACAACATATGAGGCCAACGTTGCATCTTCTGATGCTGGTGCCAAAACCGAAACGTTATGTCCTTGAGCAATCAAATACTCGGCAAGATCACGAATGTGATTACCCACGCCTCCAGGTGTATCCCAACTGTATGGACACACAATTCCAATTTTTAACAATTTGTTAAGCATTACGAACGTTCCTTAAAGTCGCCATCAATCCAAATTCTTTGGAGCATATGCCAATCATATGGATGGCGTCTGATCCCATCTTCAAAATGTTTTGCCGTTGTTTCAACGATGTTCCTTACACGATCTTTCTGATCGCCTTGTAAAGGTATTTCAACGTTTCTGAACTCCACATGAATTCCATCCGATGTATAGGAAACAAATGCAGTAATCAACGGGGCATTCGTTTGCAATGCCAAAACGGCAGGACCTGCTGGCATTCTCGTAGGCCCACCAAAGAGTTGAACCTGAATTCCGGACTTAGATAGATCTCTATCCGCAACCAATGCAACTAAGTGGCCTTCCCGCAATCTAGTTGCCAAAATTCCAATTGTTTCGCTGTCAAGGGACAGAACTTCCATTCCCATATCCTGTCGATACTTAAGAAACTTTAAGAAAAGCTTTTCAGGCTTTAATCTTTCTGCCACTGTCACCAAATGAATACCTTTACCGCAAAAATAGGCTCCAGCATGATCCCAGTTTCCTGCATGTGGCAGTGAAACAATCACTCCTGTTTTAGATGCAATTGCATCTGTTAAAAGATGCTCATTTGTCACAGTCACTGTTTCTCGAACTCTCTGCATTGACCAGTCTGGGAATCTAAAAGTATCTACCCAGTAACGCATGTATGAACGCATTGCTTTTTTTAAGAGAGCATCAAGATCTGTGCTGCTTATTGACTCTTGAGTCCGAGAAAGGTTGCTTCGAAACCGGACAACACTTTTTCCATTTCGCTTAACAAGATAGTCCGCTAGCGCATAGGCAATTGTGTAGGCCGTCTTCTCCGGCAGCCAACGCACTAGCCGCCATCCAGCAAAGTACACGAACGCCGAAAGATTTTCTTTCACAACTATGAAGCTCGTTTCACAATAATCATTCGTTGAATAACAGTGAATGTTCCAAGTAATGCTAGAAGCCACATACCGATGGCAAGAGAGAATGGAACCCCTAGTCCCTCAAAACCAATAGCAGTCAAAGCTATGATCAAACGCTCGGTACGTTCTGCGATTCCACCAGAACACTGGATTCCTAGTGATTCAGCTTTTGCGCGAACATAGGGAACAAGCATTCCCGTTAATAGCGTGATAAGAACTACCGGCACCAACTGATCATCAGATTGAATTAAAAAGATACTTACTCCAACCAATATTGCTGAATCGGTTATGCGATCAATCGTTGAATCTAAGAATCCGCCCCACGAACTTGAACCTGCTTTCGAAATTCTTGCCATAGTGCCATCGAATAGATCACTTAGTGCTGCTAGAGAAATGACTATCGTTCCGGTAACAAACTCACCTTTGGGATAGAAATACAACGCTGCGGCAACCACTGCAATGGCACCAGACCATGTGACTGCATTTGGAGTTATTCCTAAACGCAAGGCCAATGAGGCTACGGGTGTGATAACTCTCGTAACCGCCGGCTTGATCTTTGCACTAATCATCAAGGGACATCGTAGGCTGACCCAGTGCAATCCACAGACACCAAACTAAGAATTCATGTGTACGGCCATGAATCTGCCGACCCCCTTAGCGTGGCGCAAGCATTTTCCGGCACCTACTCCCAAGAGATTCACAGTCAGAGCGATCTAGCAATATTTGTTGTTAATCCAGCAACTGGTATTGATCAAAACACAATAGATATGTGGCAAGGCTTTGATGAGTATCAAGTTCCTCGCATGGTTGTGGTTACGCAGCTAGAAAAATCAGAGGCTGATTTTGATGATGCGGTCATGCTTGCAAATAGAGTATTTGATCAAGTGATAACTCCATATTTGGTGTTACACGATGATCAAGGTCTTCCTGCTGCGTTAATAAGTCTTGCTGATCTGCGAATTATTGATTATTCAACAAATCCTCCAAAAGAAATAGATTGCGAAGAGGAACATCGCACTCTTGTTCAAGAGTTTCGAGCGGAATATCTGGAAAAGTTCGAATCTGATGGTGAAAATTCATTTGCAGCAGGATTACAGTTTCCGGCTATACCGTTATGGATAGATAAAGGTATTGGTGTGGATAAAGTGAGAGATTTAATCAAGCAACTTGTAATCTAATTACCAGGCAGCTGCTATTTCATCTCTAGTTAAACTTAAAAGTTGAGGCATTACCTTAGTTTTTCCAATGATTGGCATGAAGTTAGCATCGCCTCCCCAGCGCGGTACAACATGTTGATGTATATGTTCTGCAATGCCAGCCCCTGAGACCTCTCCTTGATTCATTCCAAGATTAAAGCCTTGAGGGGATGAGACCTTACGGATAACTTGCATGGCATGAGCTGTAAGTCGATAGATTTCATCGCGCTCTTGTTCAGTTAAATCAGTTAA
>CAEZTN010000002.1_pt1 | contig 91343 bp, 96 predicted proteins | sample 7264231 | NCBI WGS metagenome assembly CAEZTN01 (sample SAMEA6813805, study PRJEB35770) | uncultured Actinomycetes bacterium | biome: Freshwater; feature: Freshwater reservoir; material: water | place: Czech Republic | collected 2017-08-18 | depth 0.5m m
ACACGTTAAGCAATTGCTTAACTATTTACGCGTAATAAGGGGATTTCTATGAACAAGGCCCAATTCATTGCGGCGCTAGCTCCACATTTCAATGACAGCAAGAAAGAAGCAGCACATGCTGTAGATATTGTTTTTGACACAATCGTTCGCAGCCTTTCAAAGGGCGAAGATGTGATGATTAACGATTTTGGTAAATTTAAGAAAGTAGATCGCAAAGCACGTATGGGCCGTAACCCATTTACTGGCGAAACGATCAAGATCAAGGCTTCTAAGAAGGCTCGCTTCCTTCCTGCAAAGGGACTCAAGGATGTAATCTCAGGTGAACGCAAGTTGGGGCCTGCTCCAAAGCCAGAACCAAAGGTTGAAAAGGCATCTGCAAAGAAAGCAGCTCCAAAGAAGGCCGCTAAGAAGTCAGCTAAGAAGAGTGCAAAGAAGGCTGTTAAAAAAGCAAAGCCAGCCGCTCGTAAAACAGCTAAGAAAGCAAAGAAGGCTAAGAAGAAGTAAATCTGTAAAGATTTATAGGCGGGGCTAGCATCTGCTAGCCCCGTTTTTTCTGTAATTGACTACTATTGACGTTGTGGCTGACTACAAGGTTTCTTATGCGCCGCCTGTCGGCAAGCCGTTGGGTTCAAATAAGACAATCAGGTTTATAAGCTCTGTACTTATCCCGCTCATGACTTTGATTTCAAAAAAGAATTGGCGCGGTAGCGAGAACATTCCACGTTCTGGAAAGATAATTATTGCCAGCAACCATGTTTCTTACATGGACGTACTTTTCTTTGGACACTTTCTCTACGGTAATGGCCGTGCCCCTCGTTTCATTGGGAAAGAGGGCGTATTCAAAATTCCAGTGATCGGCAAACTTCTTTTGGCCGCAGGTCAGGTTCCAGTAGTTCGTGAAAGTAAGGATGCATCTAAAGCAGTCCAACATGCCGTTAAGTTATTAGAAGCTGGTCACTGTCTTGGTGTCTACCCGGAAGGCACATTGACACGCGATCCCGATGGTTGGCCAATGGTGGCAAAGACCGGATTGGCACGTCTTGCGATTATCACCCAAACCCCGGTTATTCCAGTGGCCCAATGGGGTACGCAGATAATCATGCCAACCTATGAGAAGAAAATTAAGTTCTTTCCCCGTACACCAATTAAGATCTTGGCAGGTGAACCGCTAGATTTTTCACCCTGGTACGGTAAAGAAAATGATCCAGCAGCACTTGTGGAGGCAACTGCCTTTGCAATGCGAGCGATCACCGAGCTACTAGAGGAGCTGCGGGGGCAGAAACGACCAGTGGAGATTTTTGATCCTCACAACTCAGATCTACCCCGAACAGGTAACTTTAAGAAGGCAAGGAAGAAATGAGCAAAGTAGTCGTTTTGGGCGCCGGACAATGGGGCTCAACTTTGGCACAAGTTCTAAGTGATGCAGGCAACCATGTACTGATCTGGGGGCGTGATCAAAAAGTTGTGGATGAAATCAATCAATCTCACACTAACACTAAATATTTGGGTGAAAATGTTTTGCCAGTTGGCTTAAAGGCAACAACAGATCTAAAGGAAGCTTTTGATTACTCTAACATTTACGTAGTTGCGGTTCCGGCTCAAGTGCTACGCGAAAATCTCATTCTCTGGAAGCCATTGGTTCAAACTAACGCAATATACATAAGTACGTTAAAGGGAATTGAAGAGAGCACTTTGTCTCGAATGACGGAGATCATTGAACAAGTGCTAGAGACAAAAAACGTTGCGATCATTACAGGGCCAAATCTTGCTAATGAACTTATCTTGCGCCAGCCAGCAGGTGCAATCGCAGCAGCGCCAACAATGGCGTTGGCAGAAAAAGTTCAGAATTTATTTTCAACTCCCTATTATCGAGTGTATCCATCGGTTGACGTTTTGGGATGCGAGCTTGCAGGTGCTATCAAATCAGTAATCGCACTGGCAGTTGGTATGTCTATCGGTATGAATTTAGGTGAAAACACTCAAGCAATGTTGATTACTCGGGGATTACACGAAGTGGCTCGTTTGTGTGCAGCCCACAAAGCTGATCCACTCAGTGCTGCAGGCCTTGCTGGAATGGGAGATCTTGTTGCAAGTTGTGGATCACCTTTATCTCGCAATAGAACATTCGGTGAAGTTCTCGGACGAAGTGGTTCAATGGAGATCGCCAGAAGAGATGTTGCAAAAACGGTAGAAGGAGTTGCATCATCTAGTGCGGTGCTTGAGATTGCACACCGTGTGGGTGTTGAAGTACCCGTAATTGAGGCAGTGGCAGATGTAGTTTCAGAAACAATTACTCCTTCTCAGGCCTTAGATCGCCTTATGGAAATCAGCATCAAATCTGAGAACTTCATCCAATGACGAAAAAAAAGATCGCCATTATCTGCGGCGGTCCAAGTAGTGAGCATGAAGTTTCTGCTCTATCGGGTGCGGGTGTTCTATCAGGCATAGATAAACAGTTATTTGATCCACTCCTTATTGGAATCACTAAATCTGGGCAATGGGTTTTACTGCCCAATGACTATCCATTAGCAATTAGTAATGGAGCCATGCCGACTATCGAATTAACTAGCAACCAGGTTGAGCTAACGGAGAATGGTTTTGAATTAAATGGAGCCCCTTTGCAGATTGACTGTGTCTTTCCAGTTTTGCATGGTGAGTTTGGTGAAGATGGCCAGATCCAACAGTTACTAGAAAATTCCAAAATCGCCTATGTTGGAAGTGGAGTTGAGGCCTCGGCCCATGCCATGGATAAATCGATTGCTAAAGCGATTTTTGCTAAGAATGGATTATTGATTGCCGAAGGCGTCGAGGTGACTGCCCTTAATTGGCAGAAGTTAACTAAGGATTTGATCTACCCAGTATTTGTTAAGCCAGCTAGTGGTGGCTCAAGTCGAGGAACTCATAAGGTTAAAGGTTCAGATTCTTTGGAAGCGGCTATCTCTGATGCTCTTACTTATGATGACAAAGTATTGGTTGAACAAGCAATCGATGGGCGCGAAATCGAGTGTGCAGTTATCGAGCGCGAAGGTGTCATTGAGGCATCGGTTGTGGGGGAGATAATTGTTAACCCAGCTTTTGAGTTCTATGACTTTCAAGCCAAATATCTAGACAGCGCAACTACAGTGCAGATTCCTGCCAGCATTAGCCAATCAGATTCACTCAAGATTGCAGATCAAGCAAAGACAGCGTTTAGGGCTTTGGGTTGTAGTGGCCTAGCGCGATGTGATTTCTTTTACACAAAAAAAGGTGAAATTGTAATAAATGAACTAAACACAATGCCTGGGTTTACAGGTACATCTGTGTATCCAAAACTATGGGCAGCTAGCGGGCTTACATATAGTCAATTGATAACAACCTTGATTAACTCTGCATTAAAAGCGAGTAAGAACTAGCGCGTTTTTAGCTTAAGTGAGTTACAGGACAAGTCAGTGTTCGAGTAATCCCAGGGACTCCTTGAACTTTGGCTAATACAAGTCGGCCAAACTCTTCCATGCTCTCAGCTTCTGCACGCATGATGACATCGTAAGGACCAGTTACGCCTTCAGAAAGTGTCACACCAGGGATTTTTGCCGCAGCATTGGCAACTCCTGCTGCTTTTCCAACTTCAGTTTGAATCAAGATGAACGCCTGTACTGACATGTGAGAACCCTTTCTGTTTTTGTTCAATCTGAATTCACATAGATTCCTAGTAATTTACAGATTTCCAATTGTATGGCCGTGCGTAAACGCTACCGTAGAACTTCCTATTCTCTCTAGTCGATTAGGCTATGGGGTATGAACTTCGATGAGGCAGGCGTTATCCAACTGCTCAGCGGCATTTTCGGGAGCAACCATCGTGGAGTCGATATTGGGATTGGTGATGACGGGGCTGTGGTCAAAACCAGCGATAGGACCGTGATTACAAATGATGTTGCTGTGGAGGGTACACATTTTCAAACTGAGTGGAGCAGCGCCTTTGAGATTGGACGGAAGATTACAGCGGCCAATCTTGCAGATGTTTATGCAATGGGCGGACAGCCACAGTATTTGGTAGTGGCACTGACTTTAACTGGTGATGAATCTTTAGATTGGATCGAGGAGTTAGCACAGGGAATTGCCCACGAAGCCAACAGTTGCGGGGCAGTAGTTGTTGGAGGCGACCTTGCAAAGGGTGAGAACAAAAGCATTTCAATCACGGCGCTAGGTAATGTTCAAAGTCCGATTAAACGTTCAGGTGCTCAGGTAGGCGATGGAATTTATCTCTCATCACTTCCTGGTTGGTCTGCTGCAGGTTTAGCGATACTTCAAAGTTCGATCACTTCTGGTCCTGAATTAATTGGTGATAATGACTTTGCCAACCATGCTGTTAGTGAATTCTCTGCACCCACAGTCGATTACGCAGAGGCCGTAGCCTTCGCGTCATCGGGCGCCCATAGCTTGACCGACATTAGTGATGCATTTGTAATTCAAGCCAAACAGATGGCAGATGCATCCAAGGTTACCTTTGAAATTGATCAAGAACTCATCACAAAAAATGTTGAGTTCGAGAGTCTCAAAGAGTTAGCAGATTTACTTGAAACTGATGTATGGCAGTGGATCTTTGCTGGAGGAGAAGACCATGTTTTCTTAGCAACAGGTAAGAATCTCAATGGGTTTAAGGTTGGCACGGTAATTGAAGTTATTGATGGGCAAAGTCTTACTGGTGTAGAAATGAAAAAAGCGCCAGATACCTGGCGCCATTTTCAATAAAATTAACAGTAATTAGCGAACGACTTTTCCAGCCTTAAGGCAAGAAGTGCAGACGTTTTGACGCTTAGTGCTTCCACCGACAAGAGTGCGAACACGTTGAATATTTGGATTCCAACGACGACGTGTCTTTACCTGTGAGTGTGAGACGTTATTACCAAAGCTGGGGCCTTTGCCACAGATATCGCATGTTGCTGCCATGGCAGAACTCCTTAAAATGTTTGACATGAATCATGTTCTCTAGCGGTGCTTTTCGAACAGGGCGTAAGGGTATCGCGTAGGCAGGGTCAGATGCCAATTCCTCTTCAACCGACCGGAAAGAGGCCCACATACGCGAGGTTTTCGCCCAAAACTTGAGGAGTCAATTCTTGAGAATTTCACAATCTCAAACCTCATAAAGGGGAGAATGAACCCGTGGCTAATCTAGAGAACAAGGTCTCATCGGTAATTGGAGACAGGACCGCAAAGGTTTTAGAGGCCACCTTCGGTATAAAAAACATCGGAGATCTGATGAGACATTACCCGCGGCGATACATGGTTCGTGGAGAGCTATCGGATATTTCGCAGTTAAATGAAGGAGATGAAACAACCATCCTTGCGCAGATTTATTCAGCAACAAATAGACCAATGCGCGGGCGCAAAGGAAGCATGTTAGAGGTAATCGTTACTGATGGAACTGACAAACTTTCCCTCACATTTTTTAATCAAGCATGGCGCGAAAAAGACTTAAAGGTCGGGCGACAAGGTTTGTTTGCCGGCAAGATTGGTGTTTTTAACAATAAGAAACAGCTGACACATCCAGACTATGAACTTATTCCAGATGGTTCTGATTTGGATACGGCGGTTGAGGGTTTTGCCGGCAAGTATTTACCCGTCTATCCAGCCTCTTCGAAACTGCCTTCGTGGAAGATTTCACAGTGCATGCAATTGGCGATCGGTTCACTTGAAGAAGTTGAAGATTTTCTGCCTGAAACAATTAGACAAAAGCATGGATATCCCACTTTGCACCAAGCTTTGGTTCAACTACATCAACCAGCAGATCTAGAACATGCCGAATTAGCACGAGCGCGCTTGACCTTTGATGAAGCATTTCTGCTGCAATCTTTATTGGTATTGCGTCGAAATGAACTCAAGAAGCTCAATTCAAATCCAATCAAGAAAATTGCGGCAGGATTACTAGATTCATTTGATAAGTCACTTCCTTTTCAACTCACAGCAGGTCAGTTGCACGTTAGCAAAGAGATTGAATCAGATTTAGCCCAGTCACATCCCATGCATCGTTTGCTTCAAGGTGAAGTTGGTTCAGGAAAAACAATCGTGGCCCTAAGAGCAATGCTTGCAGTTGTAGATAGCGGAGGACAGGCTGCATTGCTAGCACCAACTGAGGTGCTGGCTGGACAACATCTTCGAACAATCACAAAATTACTAGGTGATCTCTCTCAAGGCGGAATGTTGGGTGGAAACGAAAATGCTACTCGAGTAGTTCTTTTGACTGGATCACAAAGTGCTGTTGATCGAAAAGAATCGTTAGCAATGGCAGCAGATGGTGTTGCAGGTATTGTGATCGGAACACATGCATTACTCGGCGAAAAAGTAGCCTTTAAAAATCTTGGATTAATCGTTGTTGATGAACAGCATCGTTTCGGCGTGGAACAACGTGATGCACTTAAAGAAAAAGCAACACTGCCTCCTCATCTATTGGTAATGACTGCAACTCCAATTCCGCGTACTGTGGCAATGACTGTATTTGGCGATTTAGATGTTTCAACTCTTCGAGAGCTGCCTTTAGGTCGTCAACCAATCACTACGCATGTAGTTCCAGTAAAGGAAAAACCTCATTACTTGGAGCGTACCTGGCAACGAATTAAGGAAGAAGTAGCGCAAGGTCATCAGGCCTACATCGTGGCTCCCAGGGTTTCTGCTATTGAAGAAAGTAATGCAGATGCTGATTTGGACTTTCTTTTCGGTGAAGAATCAGATGAGATAGCAGCAGTTGAGGAACTTGCTCCTTCACTTCATTCGGGAGCCTTAATGGGATTGCGGATAGCTGTTCTACACGGTCGTCTTTCAGCCGAAGAAAAAGACACAACTATGCAGGCTTTTTCAAAAGGTGAGATAGATGTTTTAGTTTCAACTACCGTTATAGAAGTTGGCGTAGATGTGGCTAATGCAACAATTATGGTAATTATGGATGCTGATCGCTTTGGTGTTTCGCAGCTGCACCAACTGCGTGGTCGAGTGGGTCGTGGAACTTCACCAGGTTTGTGTCTACTTGTTACTTCTAGTGAAGATTCCTCTCCTGCCCGCCAACGATTAGATGCTGTTGCCAAAACACTAGATGGGTTCGAGCTCTCACGAATAGATCTAGAACAACGGCGTGAAGGTGATGTTCTAGGAGCATCTCAGTCAGGAACAAGATCGCATTTGAGATTACTTCGAGTGCTTCGAGATGAAGAGTTGATTGAACAAGCAAGGCAAGATGCACAGGATCTAATCTCAATAGATAAAGAATTAACCAGTTATCCTGCCCTAAAGTTAGAGTTGGCTAGGTTGCAACGCGATCAAGCAGTTGATTATCTAGATAAGGGGTGAGCTGTTGCGGATAATTGCTGGCGTAGCCAAAGGTAGAAATTTAGGAACAGTGGCAGATGCAACCAGGCCCACTTCTGATCGCGCTCGTGAGGGCCTTTTCTCATCTCTTGCATCCGAGTTTGGAACCTTCGAAGGATTACGTGTTCTAGATCTTTTTGCAGGATCTGGTGCAATAGGCCTTGAATCACTTTCTCGAGGCGCCACACTTGTTCATGTTGTTGAAAGAGATGATCAGGCGATCAAGACCATAGAGGCCAATTATGAGTTAGTGAAAAAATCTAATCCAGATGGCAAACTCCAAATATTTGGTATGAGTGTTGAACGCTTTCTCAATGATCAACCTAAGGAGAAATACCACCTGATTTATATAGATCCTCCATATGATTTTTCTAACCAAGAAGTTGAAGATACGCTCAGTAAATTACATGATCATGATTTTTTAAACAGCGATGCATTTATTGCAGTAGAGCGCAATACAAGGATGGATCAATTCATTTGGCCTGATGCCTTTATCCCAGCGCGTGAGCGAAATTATGGGCAGGCCACCATCTATTACGCCAATTTTCAGCCTTAAGAATGGATTACTCGCCCGTCTATTGCTAGCGTTTGGTCTATGAAGCGCGCTGTTTGCCCTGGATCCTTTGATCCAATCACTTACGGGCACTTAGATATCATCGAACGCGCCGCCCAACAATTTGATCACGTTGTAGTTGCTGTTCTAGAAAACCGCACTAAAGCATCTTTGTTTACAGTCCAAGAGCGAATTAAAATGATTTCAGAAGTTACCAGTAGATTTCCAAATGTTTCTGTAGATTCTTGGAGTGGATTATTGGTTGAATACTGTAAGAGCAATTCAATCCAAGCAATTGTGAAGGGTTTGCGCGCTGTAACTGATTTTGATTATGAACTCCAGATGGCTCAGGTGAATTTACAGGGCTCGGGCGTTGAAACCATGTTTATGGCTACATCTCCAACTCATTCATTCTTGTCATCATCTTTGGTCAAAGAACTCGCGCACTATTCTGGTGATGTCTCATCTATGGTGCCACCGTCAATCAATGAAGCGCTTAAGCTTCGAATAGCAGGGGAGTAGATCATGGAATCGATTGAGAAATTAACGTCTGCAATCACGATGATAGAAGAGGCACGAGGCGTACCCCTGTCTGCTAGTTGTGTCGTTCATCGCGCGGAAATTCTTTCAATTTTAGATGCGGCTCGAGACGGACTACCTTCAGACTTTGCATCTGCTCATTCAATTATCGAAACTCGAAATGCGATCATTGAAGAAGCTCGATTGAGCGCTGAACAGATGATTGCAATTGCTCGTGAAGAAGTATCACAGATGGTAGAGAAAACTTCGGTTGTTCAGATTGCACGTGATGAAGCTCGTCAGATATTACAAGAGGCCAGAGAAAGCGCTGAAATTGAAAAACAAGAGATTGAAGAGTACATAGATGGCCGATTAGCAACTCTTGAAGTTATCTTGAATAAAACATTAGATGCCATTGGTCGTGGTCGGGATCGATTAGCTGGCGCAAATGACAAAGATGTTTTGTCTCAACTTGCCGAAAAGGATTAGTTGGCCTAGCCACAGATATTTGATCCCATGAGTACTTCGCACAAATCCTTTCAATTAAACACGTTCGAACTTCCCAGACGTGCGGGGGAGATGAAGGAGTACTCCTTAGATATTCAGGTCAATGAGAACTTTGGTGTCAATCTGATTTCTGTTCCTGCAGGTCAGACTATTGAAGTCGATGCACGTTTGGAGTCAGTCACTGAAGGAATTCTTTTGAGCGCTGATGTTTATGCAGTTGCAAAAGGTGAATGCATACGTTGTTTAGATCCAGTAGAGATAGTTATAGAGCGAAAAATACAGGAGTTATACAACTACGAACCAACAAATGAACGTGGAAAGAAAAAGAAACACGATACTGAAATTGATGATTTAGATATTGAAGATGAGCTAATGATGCAAGGTCAGATTATGGATCTGGAAACTCCGATTCGCGATGCAGTAGTGCTCTCACTTCCCATTAATCCTTTGTGTAATCAAGATTGCTTAGGGCTTTGTCCTGAATGTGGGGAAAAATGGGCTGTCCTTGCACAAGATCATGCTCACACATCCATAGACGCACGCTGGGCAGGCTTGAAAGCTTTGGGCTCTGAAGATCCCGATTTCAAGATTTAACGGTTTTGAGGGATACTTACGCCCTTAGGTTAGAACGGCGATTTAGCCCAGAGAGCCTATATTTTTAAATGACTCGAATACTCGAGGAAACTGAAAGAAGAGGTTAGAAAAGTGCCAGTACCAAAGCGAAAAATGTCGCGTTCAAAGACGCGCTCTCGTCGTAGTCAGTGGAAAACAACTGCAGCTGCACTTGCTACATGTGGTCAATGCCAGCAACCTAAACTTCAGCACACTGCTTGCCCAACATGCGGTACATATAACCGTCGTCAGGTATTAGAGGTCTGATCTGAGTTCTTCGCTCGCTGAGCAGCTGGGAGTAGATCTCGATCCAGCTTTGCTTGAATTGGCCTTCACCCATCGTTCATTTGCATATGAATCAGGAAGTAAAGAGACAAATGAGCGTCTGGAATTCCTTGGCGATTCTGTATTGGGATTGATTGTTACCGAATCACTCTATAAGCGATACCCAGATTTTGATGAAAGTCGGCTTTCACCTCTTCGTTCAGGTGTTGTAAATATGCGTGCTCTTGCCGATATCGCAAGAGGATTACAACTTGGAAGCCACATTCGTCTTGGTAAAGGTGAAGAAGTTACAGGCGGAAGAGACAAACATTCACTTTTAGCCGATGCATTAGAGGCATTAATCGGTGCCATTTATTTGCAGTTTGGTTTTACTAAGTGCTCAGAAATAGTAGAAAAATTAATTACTCCTACTATGGATTCTGCTGTTGCCCGAGGTGCCGGTCTTGATGGCAAAACAGCGTTACAAGAGTTAGCCGCTGCACTTGGGAAAGGTGCACCCGAGTATGTTGTTAGTGAAGAGGGTCCTGATCACGATAAAAATTTCACTGCTACAGCAATGCTCGCAGGTCAAGTCCTGAGTCAAGGTGTTGGAAAGAGTAAGCGCGAGGCTGAGCAAGTGGCCGCACGTGGTGCATATGAAGCTTTAAAAATCGCCTTTCCACAGCCTTAAATCTACGAAAATCCTGCGCTCGAAGCGATAGGTTTACCGCGTGTATTTGAAAAGTATGACGCTCAAGGGCTTTAAGTCCTTTGCTTCAGCGACCACTCTTCGACTCGAGCCGGGAATTACATGCGTTGTCGGTCCTAACGGCTCTGGAAAATCAAACGTAGTCGATGCCCTTACCTGGGTTATGGGTGAACAAGGTGCCAAATCTTTACGCGGTGCCAAAATGGAAGATGTCATCTTTGCAGGCACAAGTGGCCGTGCACCTCTTGGGCGCGCTGAAGTTTCACTCACAATTGATAACACAGATGGCGCTCTCCCAATTGAGTATGCAGAAGTTACTATTTCAAGAATTTTGTTTAGAAACGGACAAAGTGAATATCAAATTAATGGAGAGGCTTCGCGTCTTCTAGATATCCAAGAACTTCTTAGCGATTCTGGAATTGGCCGGGAAATGCACGTCATTGTTGGTCAAGGTCAATTAGATGCAATTTTGATGGCAACTCCAGAGGAGCGTCGTGGATTTATTGAGGAAGCTGCTGGTGTTTTAAAGCATAGAAAACGTAAAGAAAAGGCTTTGCGCAAACTTGACTCAATGCAGGCAAATCTTGCGCGTGTTCAAGATCTTACCGTTGAGCTACGCAGACAGCTTCGCCCACTCGGTAAGCAAGCTGAGGTGGCTAAGAAGGCTGCAACAATTCAAGCAGATCTGCGTGATGCCAAACTCCGCCTTTTTGCAGATGACTATATTTCTATGTCAAAGACTTTAGAGCTAGAAGTTGCTGATGAGAGTGCACTGAGAGAACAACGAGCAGTTGTTGAATCAGAACTAGAAACTATTCGCCGTCGTGAAGAGGCTTTGGATTCACAAGCTGCAATAGAAGGACCACAACTTGTTGCAGCTCAAGAACTTTATTACAACTTGAATTCATTACGTGAAAAATTTCGCGGAACACAAAGCCTGGCTCAGGAAAGATCTCGTTTTCTAAATGAAGAAGCAGAAGAGGCGCGCTCATCTGGTCGCGATCCCCAGACATTAGACCTAGAGGCGCATGCATTACGCGAAGAAGAGCGAGAACTGCGTGCAAATGTTGAAGTAGCTAAGAACGCTCTTGCACAGGCAACTGTGGCTTTAATTTCTGCCGAAGCGCTTTTGAAAAGCGATGAAGACACTATTGCAGCGGCTATGCGTGCGATTGCAGATGCGCGCGAAGGCACAGCCCGCCAAGAAGGTCACATTAAATCTTTAAATGCACGACTAGAAGCAATCGCCGAAGAGATCGCTCGATTAACTAAGTCTCGCAATGAAGCGCAGGCGCGAGTCGAGCAAGCACAACGTGAATATTCGACATATGAACTAGAGATTGCAGGTGCCGACTCTGGTGAATTAGGCCTTGATTCACTCTTTGAAAGCGCAAAATCTTCCCTGGAATCATCCAAACTAAAACTTACACAGCTACTGGAATCAGAACGTGCAGCAGATCGTGAACGAAACGCTGTTGAATCCAAATTGGAAGCGATAAAGCTGACATCTGAAAATCGAGATGGCGCCTCTGCGTTATTGAAAGATTCAAGGGGTGTTTCAATCATGGGCAGCGTTGCTGGTCTTATTGAAATAGATAAGGGGTGGGAGGCAGCTGCTGCGGCAGCACTAGGAAATTTCGCTGATGCAGTTGTCGTAAAGGATCTCTCTTCAGCTGTAACGGCGTTGACTACTTTGCGTCGAGAAAATCTGGGCCAGGCAGATGTCTTGGTTTATGAACCAGGAATGGTTCAAAAAGCTTCGATCCCTTCGGGCTTGAACTCATTATCAACGTATGTTCGCTCCAATTCAATCGGAGATTTACTCGCCTCCCTCTTGTCAGGAATAGTTGTTGCAGATGATGCAAATGCTGCAGAAGCCATCTTGCGATCTCACCCAGATGTAGTTGTTGTCACACGCGATGGTGACGTTGTTTCTAAAGGGCGTGCAACTGGCGGATCAAAATCTTCATCCTCACTCATCGAAATCACAGCACTGATCAGCAGTTTAGAAAGTAAATTACAAGAGATAATTCATGATTGTGATCGCTTGAAGTTTGAAATTGCTTCTGCAAATACCGAAATTGCATCCAGACAAAGTGGATTTGACTCAGCCCTATCAAAACTCAATGAGTCTGATGCTCGAATCGCTGCATTGACTGAACAATTGGCAGTATCTGGACAAAACATGAAATCCTCAATGGCAGAAGTCGAACGTTTAGATAGATCCATCAATGAAGCAAATGCAACCAAATCTCGTGATGAGGGTGAAATTGTCATTGCTCAAAACCAACTACAACAGCGTGGTGAAGTAGTAGAACCGGATCATTCACGGACAGAGCAACTGCGAAGCCAGGTCACTACCGCCAGAACTGCTGAAGTTGAAGCAAGACTTGCCGTTAGAACGATTGAAGAGAGAGTTGATTCGGTTGCAGCTCGTGCGTTAGGTCTAGAAAGATCTGCTCAAGCAGAACGTGATGCATCAGAGCGCGCGGTTCTACGTCGTAGCACCCGCGCACGTGCTGCTGTAATTTCTCAAGCCGTCGCTGAATCTGCCTATGAAGTCCTTATTCATTTAGAACGTTCAATTTCAAAAGCAGCAATAGAGCGTTCTCGACTTGATGAATCACGCGTAAGCCGCGAAGGTGAGACTTTATCCGTACGCTCGCGTGGTCGAGAGTTAACAATCCAACTTGAATCTTTGACATCTAGTGTCCATAAAGATGAAATTGCCCGTGCCGAACAGCGGTTGCGAATTGAAACTCTGGAGAGCAAAACTCTAGAAGAGTTCGGGGTAGATGCCCAAACATTGATTAGTGAGTATGGGCCTGATAAAGATGTTCCTACTTTTCATGAAACTGATGAAGGCGAGATTATCTCTACAGAGATGGTTCCATATCGCCGAGATCAGCAACAAAAGAGATTGGCTGCTGCTGAAAGATCTCTCAACTTGCTAGGAAAGATCAATCCACTGGCACTTGAAGAGTACACATCATTGGAAGAGCGGTTAAAGTTTTTGGCAGAACAGTTAGAGGATCTGAAAAATACCAAAAAAGACCTTCTCGACATCATTAAAGAAGTTGATGATCGAGTGCAGTCAATTTTCATGGAAGCTTACCTAGAGACTGCAAAGCATTTCGAAGATATCTTCTCTCGACTATTTCCTGGTGGAGATGGCCGCCTTATTTTGACCGATCCAGATAACCCACTCACGAGTGGTGTTGATGTTGAGGCCCGCCCACCTGGAAAACGAGTAAAACGTCTTTCACTGTTATCAGGTGGAGAAAAATCCTTGACGGCCGTTGCGATGCTTGTTGCAATCTTTAAGGCCCGCCCAAGTCCGTTCTATGTTCTAGATGAAGTTGAAGCCGCACTTGACGATGTTAACTTGGGAAGATTATTGGGCGTATTAGAAGAGCTGCGTGCTAGTTCTCAATTAATAATTATTACTCACCAAAAACGAACCATGGAAATTGCAGATGCTTTGTACGGTGTAACAATGCGCGGAGATGGTGTGACAGAGGTTATTTCTCAGCGCCTTCGCGAATCTGACGCAAGTTAAAGGTTTTCTTAATGGCGATTTTCACCAAGTTAATTGCACGAATAAAAGGCAATAAAGATTCTTTCTCTTCTGATTGGTCGGAATTAGAGTCAGAACTTATTCAGGCAGATCTGGGACCCTCACTAGCTGCTGAGTGCATTGAACAGGCAAAAAAGTTAAGTACTGATTCACCACAAGAGTCTCTGCTTCAGTTTTTGGCCAGCAAACTCTCGAAAAGATCACATGAAATGAACTTATCTAAGGCAACTTCGACGATTTTAGTAGTTGGCGTCAACGGGACAGGTAAAACGACTTCAGTAGCAAAGCTTGCATCATTTTATAAATCTTCTGGGAAAAGCGTTCTTTTGGCAGCCGGTGATACTTTTCGAGCAGCTGCTGTAGAACAGTTAAAAACTTGGGGAACGCGTATTGATGTTCCTGTTATATCTGGGCAAGAAAATGGTGATCCGGCCTCTGTTGCCTTTGATGCAGCAAAGTTTGCACAGACAAACAATATAGAGATTTTGATTATTGATACTGCAGGTCGCTTACACAATAAAAGTGATCTCATGTCAGAGCTAGCTAAGGTAAAGCGAGTTGTTGAAAAAACTTCGCCAATCAGTGAAGTTCTATTAGTTATTGATGCAACAACGGGACAAAATGGTTTAATGCAAGCAAAAATCTTTGCAGAAAGCGTTGATGTAACGGGTGTGATTCTTACCAAGATGGATGGAAGTGCCAGGGGTGGGGTGGCTCTAGCCATAGAGGCAGATCTGGATATCCCGATTAAATGGATTGGATCAGGGGAGTCAGAAAGCGATTTTTCTCCCTTTGATCCCGACGTCTATCTCAAATCTCTGCTTTCGTAACCCATTTGTAACACTTCATCTTAATTTGTCACACCCTCGAAACCCACCTAGGCATCGTCTGTAACCCACCAGTAAGAAGGTAAGGCCTAATCAAAGGCTCTCAATGTTGAGAATTCACCTTGTGAAAATAAGGCGGTAAATATTATGGAGGAAGCAGTAATCAACTCTGGCGATACAGCCTGGATGTTAATGAGTGCTGGACTAGTAACTCTCATGATTCCAGGTCTCGTTCTTTTCTACGGAGGAATGGTTCGAGTTAAGAGTGTTCTAAACATGATGATGATGTCATTTGGAGCATTGGCAGTTGTATTCGTTATTTGGATCGCATTTGGCTTTTCACTTGTATTTGGAGACTCCGTTAACGGCTCGGGTCTAATCGGAGATATCACTCAATTTGCATTTCTTAACGGTCTAGATAACTCAACAGCTGTCATTGGGACAATCCCCGCTGCGGTTTTTGTAGGATTTCAAGGAATGTTTGCAGCCATTACAGTGGCATTAATATCTGGTGCGATCGCCGACCGTGCAAAATTTGGTGCATGGTTGGTATTTGCGGGCATCTGGGCAACACTTGTTTACTTTCCAGTAGCTCACTGGGTCTTTGCATTTGATGATTTCGTTGCAAAGACAGGTGGTTGGATTGCAAATGATCTTGGCGCACTAGATTTTGCGGGCGGTACAGCAGTACACATCAACGCAGGAGCTGCAGGTTTGGCATTAGCTCTCGTGTTAGGAAAGCGTGTTGGGTTTGGAAAGATGCCAATGCGACCACATAACCTGCCACTTGTAATGCTAGGTGCTGGTCTTTTGTGGTTTGGGTGGTTTGGCTTCAACGCTGGATCGGCAGTCGCATCTAATGGAACAGCAGGTTTAGCTCTTCTCAACACTATTGGCGCAACAGCTGCAGCAGTGCTGGCTTGGCTTCTTGTTGAGAAATTACGCGATGGACATGCAACCAGTCTTGGCGCAGCCTCTGGTGTTGTAGCAGGTTTAGTTGCAATTACTCCAGCATGTGCGGCGGTTAACGCCTCCGGTGCTCTCATCATTGGTGCTATTTCGGGTGCTTTCTGTGCGCTTTCAGTTGGACTTAAATTCAAGTTTGGCTTTGATGATTCATTAGATGTTGTTGCTGTTCACCTTGTAGGTGGAATTGTTGGAACTATTTTGATTGGCTTCGTTGGGATCGATGTTGGTCTATTCAACGGTGGCGGAACCGAGCAGCTTGTAAAGCAAGCAATAGGTGCTGGCGCTGTTCTAGCCTACTCATTTGTAATTTCCTACATCATAGGAAAATTAGTCGATCTAACAATTGGCTTCAGAATTACTGTTGACCAAGAACTTGCTGGCATCGACTTAGCGATTCATGCAGAGCGTGGTTATGAGTTTTCAGATAACAACCAAGGAAATTTCCTTGCAAGTTCTAAGGGGGCATAAAAATGAAACTAATTACTGCGATTTTAAAGCCATCGAAACTAGATGAGGTTAAAGATGCCTTACATGCTGTAGGAATTAATGGCATGACGGTTTCAGAGGCGAGCGGTTTTGGTCGACAAGGTGGCCATACTGAGGTTTATCGTGGCGCTGAGTACACCGTCAATTTAGTTCCAAAAGTTCGACTTGAAGTTCTAGTTGATGATAAAGATGTTGACTCCGTACTTGGAGTTATCGTTAAATCAGCATCCACTGGCTCCATCGGTGATGGAAAAGTCTGGACCACTCCTGTTGATCAAGTGATTCGAGTGCGCACAGGAGAGCGTGGGTCGGAGGCAATCTAGTAGTAACAATATGAGTATCTGCGATAGTCGAAATTTTTGAGATGGGAGCTATCGCAGATACTCATATGAATTTTGGTCGCTAGTACTGATCATTTCGCAACTTCTCCTGGCTCTCAAGTACTCTGCTCCCATTATGTTTGAATCCATAGCCTCCAAATTTAGCAGTGCCTTTTCATCGTTGCGCGCTAAGGGCAAAATCTCTGCAGCAGATATCGATACGGTTTGTAGCCAAATTATGACTGCGCTTTTAGATTCAGATGTAGCCGTTCAAGTGGTCGACAAGTTCATTCTCGACGTTAAAGAGAAATCCTTAGGCGCTCTTCCAACTTTGCAGTCAGGTTCAAATCAAGCTAATGCAATTTTTGAGATTGTTAATAAAGAGTTAGTTGAAATACTTGGAGGATCAACTCGTCGCATTCGAATGGCAAAAAATCCTCCCACCGTAATTATGTTGGCAGGACTTCAAGGGGCAGGTAAAACAACGCTGGCCGGTAAATTAGCTAAGTACTTCGCTGATCAGGGAGACACACCGATACTTGTAGCAGCTGATTTGCAGCGACCAAATGCGGTAACTCAACTTCAAGTAGTTGGACAATCAATTAATGTTCCTGTTTTTGCGCCAGAGGTTGGAAATGGTGTTGGCGATCCAGTGACAGTTGCAAAAGCTGGCGTAGATCATGCCAAATCCAAACTGCATAGCGTGGTCATCATTGATACGGCCGGTCGATTGGGTGTGGATGAAGAGTTAATGAAGCAGGCATCAAAAGTACGTGATGCAGTCAATCCACATGAAATACTTTTTGTTGTCGATGCAATGATTGGCCAAGACGCAGTTCCAACGGCTCAAGCATTTTTAGATGGTGTCGGATTTGATGGTGTAGTACTTACAAAACTAGATGGTGATGCCAGAGGCGGCGCCGCTCTATCGATTGCTTCCCTAACTAAACGCCCAATTATGTTTGCATCTACTGGTGAAAAGATGCAAGATTTTGATGTTTTTTATCCAGAGCGGATGGCTTCACGAATTTTGGGGCTAGGCGATGTTGCAACGTTAGCTGAGCAAGCAAAGAAGGCATTTGATTCAGAGAGCTCTGCAAAACTTGAAGAGAAGTTTGTACGCGGCGAAGAGTTCACCTTTGAAGATTTCTTGGAACAGCTACAAGCCATGTCAAAGATGGGCAACATGTCCAAACTGCTAGGAATGCTTCCTGGAGCGGGAGCAATGAAAAAGCAGATTGAAAATTTCGATGAAGGCGAGATTGTTCGCTCAAGGGCAATTGTTGAATCAATGACTCCAATGGAGCGATCAAATCCAAAGCTGCTTAATGGATCACGACGTGCCCGAATTGCACGTGGAAGTGGTCGCAATGTTTCTGATGTGAACAATCTTGTCGATCGCTTTGCAGCTGCACAAAAATTAATGAAGCAAGTCAGAACTTCAGGAATGCCACCTGGTATGCCGGCCGGAATGAATGCCGGTGGAATACCTGCTATGCCTGCAGGATTCGGTGGCTCCACCAAAAATAAGTCGAATACGAAGAAAAAATCCAAGTCTGGTAACCCAGCTAAGCGAGCGCTCGAAGAGGGATAGAAGGAGAAACCAAGCCTTTGTGCTGGCTTAATTGCCCCATGAACTGGATCTAAGGCAGGCCCGATTTCCTTCTCGGCGCAGTAGATGGCAGAATTACGAGCCTGTTGATGGGGCCCTCTACCCCCGTTCAACATCCATTACCGATAGTTACGGATTTTGATTGCGCACCCCGCTGCATTCATCACTCGTGACACACAAATACAGGAGTACAACTTTCTTGGCTACAAAAATTCGTTTAATGCGCATGGGCAAGATCCGCACACCATTTTTCCGTGTAGTGGTTACAGACTCACGCAAGGCACGTAACGGTCTTTCAATTGAGGAGATTGGTCGCTACGTTCCAGGACAGGAACCATCACTTATCGAGATTAACTCTGAGCGCGCTCAGTACTGGCTCGGAGTTGGTGCACAGCCATCAGAGGCAGTTGCAGCACTTCTTAAGGTAACTGGTGATTGGCAGAAATTTAAAGGTCTTCCAGGTAGTGAAGGAACTCTTCGTGTGGCAGCAGTTAAACCTGCAAAGAGCGTTGCATATGAAGCTGCAATGAAAGCAGCAGCAGCTGAACCTGCAGAAGGTGCAACTACTATGAAGAAAAAGGCACAGGAAAAGCTTGCAGCAAAAGCTAACCCTGTTGTCGAAGAGCCAGTTGTTGAAGCAACACCAGAAGCAGTTGTTGAAGCAACACCAGAAGCAGTTGTTGAATCAACACCGGAAGCAACTCCAGATGTAGTAGCAGAGCCAGTTGCAGAGGTATCTTCAGAAGCGGCGCCTGAATAACAATGATGGACGAAGCTTTAGAGCATCTAGTAAAAGGAATCGTTGATAATCCTGACGACGTTGTTGTCAAGGAAGTTAATCATCGTCGTGGAACAACGTTGGAAGTTCACGTTAATCCTGAAGATATCGGAAAAGTTATTGGCCGAAATGGTCGTACTGCAAAGGCGCTTCGCACCGTTGTAAGTGCGCTCGCAGGTCGTACCGTGCGCGTCGATCTCATCGAGACCGACGAAGCCAGATAGCGATGCGCTTGCTCGTGGGGCGAATCGGTCGCGCTCACGGAATTCTTGGCGAAGCAACGATTGAGGTTCGAACTGATGAACCTGATCGCCGTTTTGCGATCGGAAACCAAGTGTCAACTGACACCCATGGAGATTTAAAAATTATCTCCGGCCGAGTTCATAATGGAATATTGCTCCTTGGCTTTGATGGATTCAATGATCGAAATGCTATTGAGAAACTACGAGATACTCTTTTATATGCAGAAGTTGATATCAACGAAACTAGTGATGTGGAAGATGAGTATCACGTACTTCAACTTATCGGGTGCCAGGCGATACTCGAAAATGGCAAAGTATTTGGCGAAGTAACCGATGTCATTAATCTTCCTGGACAGGATTTGCTGGCAGTAAAGACCAATAATGGTGAACAATTGATTCCTTTTGTTCACCAATTAGTGCCCACGGTTGATATTGCAAACAAGAAAATTACAGTAATCCCACCAGCTCTAACGGAGCGAGATTAAATGAAAATTGATGTAGTCACAATCTTTCCGGAGTACTTAGCCCCACTGCAACTCTCCCTGCTTGGAAAAGCTCAAGAACAAGAGATCATCGAAATAAATGTTCACGACTTGAGATCCAATGCAAATGATAATCACCACGCTGTCGATGACACACCATACGGTGGCGGTGCCGGAATGGTGATGCTGCCTGAAATATGGGGCCAGGCTTTAGATCCATTAATGAATCAAGATTCTGATCTAATCATTCTTACACCAGCAGGAAAGCGTTTTGATCAGCCGATGGCTTCAAAGTTCTCTAATGCGTCGCACCTTGTTTTTGCATGCGGGCGATATGAAGGTATCGATGATCGCGTTCGTATGCACTATGAAAACAAAGGGCATCGAGTGCATGAAGTATCTATTGGTGACTATGTATTAGGTGGTGGCGAGGTAGCAGCGTTAGTGATGATTGAGGCTATTACTCGATTAATTCCTGGAGTTCTTGGAAATCCTGAATCACTTGCACAGGAGTCTCACAATGATGAGGGCTATCTTGAATATCCTAATTTCACTAAACCAGCTAACTGGCGTGATCTACAGGTACCAGATGTCCTGCTGAGTGGAAATCACAAGGAAATTGAAAAATGGCGTTCAGAGCAGGCCGCTGAGCGCGCAAAAAAGAATCGTTAGCAATTCACATTAATGAAAACTATGCGAGCAAGTAGAGTTAGCAGTATGTGCAGAAAAATAGAAAACAAGCTGCCATGACCCGTTCCTATCTGGTTGAAACTTACGGCTGTCAGATGAATGTACATGATTCAGAGCGCATTGCTGGTTTATTGGATGAAGCAGGCTATGTTCCTGTAATTGAAGGAGAACAAGCTGACTTAGTAGTTTTTAACACATGCGCAGTGCGTGAAAACGCTGACAATAAACTTTATGGAAACTTGAGCTTTCTTGCACCGATAAAAAAAGCTAATCCCCACATGCAAATAGCTGTTGGTGGATGTCTTGCTCAGAAAGATCAAGCCACAATTATCAAAAAAGCGCCGTATGTCGATGTCGTATTTGGCACTCACAACGTTGGTTCACTTCCTGTGCTTTTGGAACGTGCACGGATTGAAGAAGAGTCTCAGATAGAGATTTTGGAAGCGCTGGAGCATTTCCCTTCAACATTGCCAGCACGCCGTCTTTCAGCTTTTTCATCATGGGTGTCAGTCTCTGTTGGGTGCAATAACACCTGTACTTTTTGTATTGTTCCAACTCTTCGCGGCATTGAAAAAGATAGAAGCGCAGGAGATATTCTCAATGAAGTCAAAGCCTTGGTTGATCAAGGAGTAATAGAGATTACCCTCTTGGGACAAAATGTAAATGCATACGGTGTGGACTTTTCAGATCGCGGCGCCTTTGCAAATCTTTTGCGCTCTTGTGGCCAGATTGATGGCTTAGAGCGCGTTCGCTTTATGTCTCCACACCCTAGAGATTTCACAGATGATGTCATTGATGCAATGGCGCAAACACCCAATGTAATGCCGCACTTACACATGCCCCTTCAGTCGGGATCTGATCGAATTTTGCAACAGATGAGACGTTCTTATCGAAGCGATAGATACCTGGGAATTTTAGATCGAGTGCGGACGGCAATGCCCCAAGCAATGATTACAACTGACATCATCGTTGGATTCCCCGGAGAAAGTGAAGAGGACTTTCAACAAACATTGGATCTATGTACCCAAGCAAGATTTGCTGCCGCTTATACGTATCAGTATTCAAAACGCCCAGGAACACCTGCAGCAACCATGCCCGATCAAGTTAGCGAAAAAGTAGTGGGCGAAAGATACACGCGCCTTCACAATCATCAGCAGGAAATATCTCTTTCAGTCAATCAAGAAAGTATTGGCTCAATTCATAAAGTCTTAGTCGGAGACTATGAAGGTCGCAGGGATGAAGCGCAGTCTCGTTTGACAGGACGCAGTGAAGATTTTCGCCTTGTTCACTTCGATAACACCACTTTGGCCAGACCGGGTGATGAAGTTACTGTGAAGATTACGCAGGCTTCGGCGCATTACTTAATTGGAGATGCTCTTTCTGTCAGACAGACAAGAGGGGCACAGGCACATCAAGATCGAATTGAAACCAAGGCAAGTTCGGCCACGATGCTTGGTATTCCATCGGTTAAAAAATGAATGTGATTGTCATTTGCGGCGCAACTGCTACCGGAAAGAGTGATCTTGCAGTTGCATTAGCGCGGGAGATAGACGGTGAAGTAATTAACGCAGACTCAATGCAGCTATACAAAGGTATGGACATTGGCACGGCAAAGATCACCCTTGATGAAAGACAGGGCGTCCCACACCATTTAATGGATTTATTGGATGTCACAGAAGATGCAAACGTAGCTTGGTATCAGGGAAAAGCTCGTGAAAAAATCGCAGAGATTCACTCCCGTAGCAAAACCGCAATCATTGTGGGTGGAACTGGACTGTATATCAAAGCAATTTTGGATGATTTGAATTTTCCAGACACAGATCCTGTAGTTCGAGCAGAACTTGAACTTGAGTATGCAACAAAGGGCATAGGACCACTCTTTGAAAGATTGGAGAAGCTGGATCCAGCTGCAGCCTTAGCAATAGACAAAGAAAACTCTAGAAGAGTAATTCGCGCTCTTGAAGTAATAAAGATTACTGGTAAGCCATTTACTGCAAACTTACCTAGGAAAGAAAGTACAAGATATCCAGAGGCCTTGCAATTTGGTTTGGTAATGGACCGTGAGCTCCTAGGTGAGAAAATTTCAGCGCGTGTTGAAAGAATGTGGCAGGACGGTTTTGTTGCAGAAGTTGAGTCTTTGATGCAATCTGGCATTACTCGCGGAACCACAGCCCAAAAAGCCTTGGGATATTCACAAGTGATTGCCTTTAAAGAGGGGAAAATCTCGGAAGATGAGGCCATTGAAGAAACTAAGCGTGCAACACGCCAGTATGCGCGCAGACAGGAAACCTGGTTTTCTAGAGATGAGCGAATTATCTGGATCTCACCAATACAAAATCGAATCGAACGCATTCTTAATTCGTTAAACTCATCTACATGATTGCAACATACGGGCATGGGACGCACAATGACTTTGTTTTAGTCTTTGATCCCTTAGATGAGCATTCAATAACTACTTCTCAGACTGCGGCCATTTGCGACCGTGAGAATGGAATTGGCGCCGATGGACTCATTCGAATCATTAAGCGAAACGAGAAATGGTTTATGGATTATCGCAATGCCGACGGATCCATTGCAGAGATGTGTGGCAACGGTATACGAGTGATGGCTCGCTATTTAGTCGAACGTGGACATCAACCTGAAGGTATTTTTGCAATCGATACAAGGGACGGGGTTAAGCACCTTCGTGTTCCACTAACAGATGACATCTCTGTGAATATGGGCCAAGTAAGTGATGAAGGTGAGAGCATTACGGCTGCTACAAATGGAAAAATCTGGAACGGATACAACATCAGTGTTGGAAATCCTCACGCCGTGGTCTTTGTTGATGACATTAATGATGTAGGGCAGTTGCTAGAACCGCCGGTAGTTCGGCCTAAAGACTCTTATCCAGAAGGCGTAAATGTCGAGTTCGTCCAAATTACCAGTGACAATGAGATTTTGATGAGAGTTTATGAAAGAGGATCTGGCGAAACACAGTCATGTGGAACTGGAACTTGCGCAGTTGCATTGGCGGCCACGATACATTCCAATAAAAAACTACCTGCAACATGGATCATTAAACCTCCTGGGGGCCGTTTAGAAGTATCAATTGATGGGCACTCTAATGCTACTTTGATTGGTCCTGCTGTCTTAGTCAAGGATGTAGATATTTCTAGGTTCCTCATTGAGTAAAGATTTTGATGAAAAGAAGGATGCTCACTTAGATGATGAATTTGATCATGAGTTTGAAAAACTTCTTCTAGAAAGTGCCCGAGTAGCTGCAGAGTTTGATGCTGCCGAAGCAGATGAAACAATCGATCAATCACAGGAACTTTCAGAGCGCAATGCGCTTCGCCGCGTTAAAGGATTTTCAACCGAACTTCAAGATATCTCCGAGGCTGAGTATCGCCAGCTCCAACTAGAGCGCGTTGTGCTTGTGGGAGTTTGGACTGAGGGAACTATTGCCGATGCGGAGAACTCTTTAGCAGAGTTAAAGGCATTGGCCGAGACTGCTGGATCAGAGGTTCTTGAAGGATTGATTCAACGTCGCGATAAGCCAGATCCGGCTACCTACATCGGTTCAGGAAAAGTGATCGAACTTAAAAACGTAGTTGTTTCAACTGGTGCAGACACAGTTGTTTGCGATGGTGAGCTATCTCCTTCTCAGCTTCGCCAGCTAGAAGATAAGTTAAAAGTTAAAGTTGTTGACCGAACTGCATTGATCTTAGATATTTTTGCTCAGCATGCAAAAAGCAAAGAAGGTAAAGCCCAGGTTGAATTAGCACAGATTGCTTACTTGCTTCCAAGACTTCGTGGTTGGGGTGATTCACTCTCACGTCAGGTTGGTGGTCGAGCTGCAGGCGGTGCCGGTATTGGTGGTCGTGGACCTGGTGAAACTAAGATTGAAACAGATCGCCGCAGAATTCGCGACAAAATGGCAAAGCTTCGGGGCGAAATTGCCGAGATGAAGACTGCCCGTGATACAAAAAGACAGGAACGTCGCAGGAACAATATTCCTTCGGTTGCAATCGCTGGATATACAAATGCTGGTAAATCCTCACTGCTCAACAAACTTACCAATGCAGGCGTATTGGTCGAGAACGCACTATTTGCCACCTTGGATCCAACTGTTCGAAAAACACAGACCCATGATGGTCGGATTTATACATTAAGTGACACTGTCGGATTTGTTCGCCACCTTCCGCACCAACTTATCGATGCATTTAAGTCAACTTTAGAAGAGGTATCTCAATCAGATTTAATTGTTCACGTTGTTGATGGTTCTCATCCAAATCCATTCGAGCAGATAAAAGCTGTTCGATTAGTTATAGATGAGATCGGCGGCAAGGAGATTCCTGAGATTATTGCCATCAATAAAGTTGATATTGCTGATCCAAATATAGTCATGGAGATTTTGCGCAAGGAGCCAAATAGCTATGCTTGTTCAGTTCGAACTGGCTTTGGCATTGAAGGTTTACTCCATGCAATTGAAAGCTCTCTACCTCGTCCATCCGTGGAAGTTACAGTGGTGATTCCTTATGACAGGGGAGACCTGGTGCATGCAATACATGAGTCTGGCGAGATATTCTCAGAATCATATGTTGCAGAGGGAACGGCAATCCACGCTCGCGTAGATGCGGGCCTGGCCCAAAGGATCGAAAAATCTGGCCAAGTTCAGGAATAACGAGAGATTGTGGCGTGTTGTAACAAATAGATGGTGTTAAATGCGCCATGATGCGCCCGCAGAGAGTTATCAGATAAACGACGAAGTATCGAAAAGGTGGTGAGAGCAATGGCAACTGATTACGACACACCCAGAAAAACCGATGAGGAGCTTCATGAGGAGTCCCTTGAAGAGTTAAAAGCAAAGCGAGTTGATGCTCAATCTGGCCAGATCGATGTTGACGAAGCTGAAGCTGCTGAAAATCTTGAACTGCCAGGTGCAGATCTTTCCGGTGAAGAACTTGCAGTGCGAGTTGTCCCAAAGCAAGTTAATGAATTCACATGTTCGCGCTGTTTCTTAGTGCACCATATTTCTCAGTTAGCAAAGGGTGAAGGCGCAAAAGCTGTTTGTAAAGAGTGTAATTAAATCTTTAACGCTTTTAATGCTGTAAGAACCTTCTCTGGTTGTGATGTTGAAATCAACCAATATGGAGTTTGATCTCTTGTGTCATTGACGAAAAGTTGAACAGCAAGCGGTGACCAAAATCTAATGGCTAGATGTGCAGCTGGATCGGCGTCTCGGGTACGAATTTTTCTCAGTTGTTGATTGTCGAGAGCAAAACTCTCTCCAAGAAATTCTCGCTGTAAATGTGCCGGCCCGACACGTATCTCCGTGTCATCCACTTCAATTATCAGGGCAGTTTTGATGTAAATGGCGATCAATGTCAGCGTAAGTACTACCAAAGACACTAATGCTGAGTTATTTCCTAAGGCTGCCCAAATAGAGATTACAAGAGAGAGAAAAAAGAAGTAAATAATGGCTAAAAGCCAAAGTGGCGTACGTATCACTTCTCTGTATCGCATGGGTGTTACCGTATCGGATAATCACGCGCTAATCTTTATCCATGGGCAGAGTAGCAAGCACCGTTCCACCCGAAGGCTCGATAATTCCAGAGCGTCACCCCCTTGCACCGCCAGTGGGGACAAAAATTCCTTCACACTTTGGACATTGTTTTGGTTGTGGGCATCTACATCCGACAGGGTTGCGTTTAGTTGCATATTCTGGGGAAGGTGCCAATATCACAGCTACTTTTACAGTTACTGAAAATCACCAAGGCGCTCCTGGATTAGCTCACGGTGGATTGCTCTCACTTGCCTTTGATGAAGCCTTGGGCAAATTGATGTGGTTAATCCGCTCACCGGCAGTAACTGGTCGCTTAGAAACAGATTTTCTGATTCCAGTACCAATAGGAACAACTCTGCATATTGCTGCAGAGATAACAGGACAACACGGTCGAAAAGTTTATACATCGGCAGTTGGTCGCTTGAATTCTCCGGAAGGTGAAATTGCTGTTCGAGCATCAGCTCTTTTCATCATCGTTCCTATGGAGCATTTTATTAACAATGCACCGGATGGTTATTTTGAAGAGTTGGCAAAAACTCCTGAACTATTAACTTTTGTTGATCCAAATTTCGAGATTAATCCTTGATATGAAAGGTGTAGAAGTTCTCATTACGCGCCTTGATCCGAGCGTTCCAATGCCAACCTATTCCAAGCCCGGCGATGCTGGGGCTGATATAACTACTCGCGTTGACATCGATTTAAAGCCAGGAGAGCGCGCACTCGTTCCAACTGGTATTTCAATTGCACTTCCTGATGGATACGTCGCCTTGGTACATCCACGCTCAGGACTTGCAATCAAACACGGTGTAACAATGGTAAATGCTCCAGGCACAGTCGATGCTGGTTATCGTGGCGAGCTTTCATGCATACTTATTAATCACGACCCAACCGAATCTGTTACTTTCAAAAAGGGCGATCGGATAGCGCAATTGGTAATTCAAAAAGTAGAGCGCGCTGTTTTCACGGAAGTTGAACACCTTCCGGGATCAGATAGAGGCACAGGTGGCTTTGGATCGACGGGGCGCTCATGAACCAACATGGTCAAGATCGTGACAAGGTTATAAATGCCCTGGGCGGTAAAAAAGGTTTAATTGACTCTGGATTACCAGCAGTGGTTTTCCTGATTGTTTTTAATATAAATCAAGATCTTCAAGGTGCTATCTGGGCTTCTTTATCACTGGCAATAATCCTTGCAATCTGGAGGTTGATTCGCAAAGACACTATTCAACACTCAATTTCTGGCGTTATAGGAGTCTTGATTTGTGCCTATTTTGCTAATCGAAGTGGAAATGCAACTGATTTCTATATTCCAAAACTGCTGACTAATTTGGGATATGGAACCGTTTATCTGATTGCCAACTTAGTTGGATGGCCAATTTTGGGCCTTGTTCTTGGACCATTACTAGGGGAAAACTTCACATGGAGAAATAACCCTCGACGTAAAAAGATGTACATCAAAGCAAGTTGGTTATGGGTAGCTTTATTCTTTTCGCGCATCGCCGTTCAATATCCAATTTATAAAAGTGGCAACGTAAATCTATTGGGGACAGTCAACCTTGCTATGGGATACCCGTTGTTTTTTGCCGCTGCCTATGGTTCTTGGTTGATTATTCGATCTGAACCACCGATAGACAATAAAGCCAAAGAATAGATCTAAGAGATAAAGCAAGCCTTGATTTGAGCTTCGGCATCGGTTGAAGCAACAAAGAGAAGTTCATCTCCTGCCACGAATACATCATGAGCTTTAGCCGTAATAACTTGACCATCGCGGACAATTGCTGCAAGAGCCGCATTTTCTGGTAATTCTATTTCATCGACAGTCTTGCCAATGCAAGCAGAACCATCTGGCAGAGTCAGCTCCACAAGATTTGCCTGGCCTTTTCTAAATGAGAAGAGTCGCACGACATCACCAACAGTTACTGCCTCTTCAACTAATGCCGAGATAATTCTTGGTGTTGACACTGCAACATCTACACCCCAAGAAGTGTCAAAGAGCCATTCATTTTTTGGGTGATTAATTCTTGCCACAACTCTTGGTACGCCGTACTCAGTCTTTCCAAGTAAAGATGTCACAAGATTTGCCTTGTCATCTCCCGTAGCTGCAACCAATACTTGGCATGTATCTAGATGAGCGGCATCAAGTGCGGTTATCTCACAGGCATCGGCCATCAGCCACTCTGCATCAGGGACGCTTTCTATCTTTAAGGCTTTTGGATCTTTTTCAATGAGTAAGACTTGGTGGCCGTTATCTAAGAGTTCTCGAGCGATAGCGCGTCCAACATTTCCTGCACCGGCGATAGCAATTCTCATGAGCGTTCCGCCTCTGGAGTTTGAGCAAGAATCTGTTGTGTGCGTTCAAGATCAGCATCTGCAACCATCACATGAACTAGATCGCCCTCTTGTAAAACGGTATGCGTGTTTGGAATTATCGCTTCACCTAGGCGCGTAATGAATGCAATGCGAGCTGGTGTTAATTCATCGATCAGTAGTACAGGGCGTCCATACCACTGTGTATTTGGATTTACTTCATAGAGTTGAAGAGTTCCTGTGGCATCTCGCCATTCAGAGCGCGAACCCTCCGGCGTCAAACGGCGAAGAATCTGATCTGTTGTCCATAGAACTGTTGCAACAGTTGGAATTCCAAGACGTTGGTAGATCTCGGCTCTGCCTGGATCATAAATTCTCGCAACAACATTTTGGACACCGTATGTCTCACGTGCAACCCGGGCTGCCAAAATATTGGAGTTATCACCATTACTTACCGCAGCAAATGCATCGGCCTCTTGAATACCTGCTTCAATCAAATTATCACGATCAAAACCAACTCCAGTGACTGTTCGACCTTTAAAATCTGGGCCTAAACGTCGAAATGCTTCACGAACCTGGTCAATAACAGCAACAGTGTGTCCTGCGGCCTCTAATTCGGTGGCCAGAGATGATCCAACTCGACCGCAACCCATGATGACTACGTGCACAAGGTACAACTTACACCCATAGGCTTGTATCTATGGCATTAGAGCAGGCACCCGCCCTAAAAGTTGGAGACTGTATTGAGGTCACAATTGAAAAAGTTGCCCATGGCGGCCACTTCATTGCCCGCCATAACGGAGCAGTGATTTTCGTTCGCCATGCCATTGAGGGCGAGACCTGCACGATCGAACTTACAAGTGTGGGCGCAAGCTTTAGTCGCGGCGATGTTGTTTCTATTAATACTCCGTCGGAGTTTCGAGTTAATCCACCATGTTCTTTTTCTCATCCAAATGGTTGTGGAGGATGCGATTTTCAACATATCTCAGAGGCACATCAACGCACATTAAAGTCTCAGGTGATTACAGAACAGTTTGCTCGAATTGCAAAGATGGATTTAACGGTTGAGGTTGAAAAAGTTGGGGAAATCTCTAAGTGGCGTACTCGTGCAATTGCTACAACAAACAAAGATGGAAAATTGGGCTTTTATAAATCTCGATCACACACGGTTGTGCCCGTTACAGATTGCAATATATGCATAGACACAGTCGGAATCCATGAGCTATCTCAAAAATCCCTTAAGCCCGATTTTCGGGTTGAGATAAGTGCCTCAAATACGGGGGAGAGGACAATTGCATTGGCCAATGCGATCGGTAAAGAGCGAGCGCGAATTACTGAAGGTCCCGCTATATTGCATGAAAAAGTTTTAGACAAAACCTTAGAAGTTAGCCATGAATCATTCTGGCAGGGCCACAAAAATGCACCAGAGATCTTAAGCAAGACAGTTCTGGATTTTGGGGGTTTTAAGGACGGGGATCATGTATTAGATCTCTATGGTGGCGCTGGACTTTTCACCGCTGCAGTTATAGATGTAATTGGCCAGAGCGGACATGTAGATTTAATTGAAGGCAGTAAGGCAGCAACCAATGATGCCGCAAGAAATTTTCTTTCATATTCCAACGTTGAGATCATCACTGGCGATGTCGCAAAACATTTACCGCGAATTTCATCTGCTGATGTAATTGTCTTGGATCCACCAAGAGATGGCGCAGGTAAAGAGGTTATTGCTCAAATAGCACGACTGGGACCACGTTCAATTGTTTATGTTGCCTGTGATCCAGCGGCACTTGCTAGGGACACTGCCTATCTTGCACATCACAGTTTTTCTCTCGTAAAAATTCGTGCTTTTGATCTCTTTCCAATGACACATCACATCGAATGTGTTGCTCTGTATGCTCAGACTGATGTATCTTGAGCGCAGGTAATCAAAGAATATAAGGGGTGCACGGGTGAGTAAAAACTCTTTTAACGCAAAGAAAAACTTGGAAGTTGCGGGCAAGAGTTTTGAGATTTTTGATATCTCAGCCATCGAAGGGGCATCTAATCTTCCCTTTAGCTTGAAAGTCCTTCTGGAAAACCTTCTGCGCACAGAAGATGGTGCCAACATCACTCAGGAGCACATTAAGGCGTTGGCTAATTGGGATCCAACAATCGAACCAGACACTGAGATTCAATTTACCCCTGCTCGAGTAGTGATGCAGGATTTCACGGGCGTTCCTTGTGTTGTAGACCTTGCAACAATGCGTGAGGCGATTGTGGAGTTAGGTGGCGATCCTTCTAAAGTCAATCCTCTTGCTCCTGCAGAGCTAGTAATTGATCACTCTGTCATTGCAGATAAATTTGGAACTAAAGATTCTTTTGAACAAAACACAGACATTGAATATGAGCGAAATCAAGAGCGATATAGATTTTTGCGCTGGGGACAAAGTGCATTTGATGAGTTCAAAGTAGTTCCACCAGGTACAGGAATTGTTCATCAAGTAAACATCGAATACTTAGCTCGGGTAGTTATGGTTCGTACTGTCCAAGGCGTTGTGCGTGCTTACCCAGACACGGTCGTTGGAACAGACTCTCACACAACGATGGTCAATGGTTTGGGAGTTTTGGGCTGGGGTGTTGGTGGAATTGAGGCAGAAGCTGCATTGTTGGGACAACCAGTTTCTATGCTTATTCCACGAGTTGTTGGATTTAAATTGACGGGTCAACTTCCTTTGGGAACGACTGCAACAGACATGGCTTTAACAATTACAGAGATTTTGCGTAAGGTCGGAGTTGTAGGAAAGTTCGTCGAGTTCTTTGGCCCGGGCGTTGCCTCAGTTCCCATGGCTAACCGCACAACAATTGGAAATATGAGTCCTGAATATGGTTCAACGTGCGCAATCTTTCCAATCGATGATGAAACTCTTAGATATCTTCGTCTTACTGGCCGAAGCGATGAACAGATCGCACTTGTTCAGGAGTATGCAAAGAAGCAGGGAATGTGGCACGACCCATCAGTTGAACCTCGCTTCTCACAAGTAGTTGAGCTTGATCTTTCTACCGTTGTTCCATCAATCTCTGGTCCAAAAAGACCACAAGATCGAATTGCACTCAGTGATTCAAAAATGGCATTTGAAAAGATTCTTCCTTCATACCTAAGTGAGAAAACTATTAAGGGCGAGGTAAAGGCTGGTTCTACGCGGGTTAAAAACGGAGATGTTGTCATTGCTTCGATCACATCCTGTACAAATACTTCCAATCCATCAGTGATGATTGGTGCAGCTTTGCTTGCAAAGAAAGCAGTAGAAAAGGGATTGAAATCCAAGCCTTGGGTGAAAACAACACTCGCCCCAGGATCTAAAGTTGTTACAGATTATTATGATCGCGCAGATCTAACCCAGTATATGCAGGCACTTGGATTCCACTTGGTTGGATATGGCTGTGTAACATGTATTGGAAACTCTGGACCACTTCCTATCGAAGTTGGAAAAGCAATTGGTGAAGGCGACTTAGCTGTTACTGCTGTTTTGTCAGGTAATCGAAACTTTGAAGGTCGCATCAGTCCAGAAGTAAAGATGAATTACTTGGCATCTCCACCACTTGTTGTTGCCTATGCAATCGCTGGAACCATGGATCACGACTTTGAGAAAGATTCTCTAGGTAAAGACACATCCGGTAAAGATGTCTTTTTAAAGGATATCTGGCCATCTCCGCAGGAGATCCAGACTGTGATAGATGCTTCAATCTCTTCTGAGATGTTCAAAAAAGATTACGCCACAGTTTTTGAGGGTGATCATCGCTGGAAGTCACTTGCAACGCCTACTGGCAAAATTTTTGAGTGGGATGCCAAGTCAACCTACGTGCGCAAACCTCCTTATTTTGATGGAATGCCCAAGCAACCAACTCCAGTTGTAGATATTTCAGGAGCGCGAGTGCTTGCAATTTTGGGGGATTCAGTAACAACTGACCATATTTCACCGGCCGGAAACATCAAGGCTGATTCTCCTGCAGGTAAATATCTTGCCGAGCATGGAATCGAGCGAGCAGACTTCAATTCATATGGCTCCAGACGCGGTAACCATGAAATTATGATCCGCGGAACTTTCGCAAATATTCGTTTGAAGAATCTTCTACTAGATGGAGTTGAAGGTGGATACACCCGCAACTTCCTCAATGGCGGAGAACAAACAACAATATTTGATGCATCTATGGCCTATCAAAATGCAGGAGTTCCATTAGTAATTCTTGCAGGTAAAGAATATGGATCAGGATCATCTAGAGATTGGGCTGCTAAAGGTACTGCGCTTCTTGGGGTTAGAGCGGTAATTGCAGAAAGCTTTGAAAGAATTCACCGTTCCAATCTGATCGGAATGGGTGTACTTCCATTGGAATTTAAGAATGGAGAATCTGCCGCCTCGTTAGGTTTAGACGGGACAGAGGTTTTCTCAATTGCAGGTATCACGGCCCTAAATACGGGGGGAGTTCCAAAAGAGCTCACAGTAACTGCTGGCGATAAGAGTTTTACCGCCAAAGTTAGAATTGATACGCCAGGAGAGGCTGATTACTACCGTCATGGTGGAATTATGCAGTTTGTTCTGCGTTCACTTCTTTAAAGGCTAAGTTCAGTTTTTGACGGATCGAAATGGAATTGCACTGAAAATAATTCCTGCAACAAGTCCCCAAAATGGTGAACCAAGTCCCAACGGTTGAATTCCGCTGATTGTTATCAAAAGCGTCGCCATTGCAACCTCACGTCCATGAACTCCTGCAACTGACTCATGAAGTGAATTCGCTAGTGCCGGCAGCAATGCCAGTCCAGCGATGGTTGCGATCATTGAAGGTGGAAGCATGTTGAACAAATCAATAATTGGGATGGTAAAAACAGCTGCAGTAATGTAGAAAATTCCACAGAGAACGCCGGCCGTATAGCGAGTAGTTTTGTCTGGATCAGCATGTTCTCCAACTGCGATATTTGCTGTGATTGTTGAAGTGTTTACACCCGTGTTTCCAAAGGGTGCTGTTAAAAGTGATATAAAACCGCCAGTTAAAATTGAGTACTTGATCGGTGGTTGATACTTGGCTGATCGTAAGACGGCAAATCCTGGGGCATATTGAGTGGCAAGGGTTGCTAAAACCATTGGAAGAGCAAGATTAATCGCACTTGCCCAGGTGAAATCGGGTTCAATAAACTGCGGATGAACCCAAAATAATTCAGCTCCATTAAATTGGAGTTTTCCTAATGCAACAGTAAGAACAATTCCAACGATAAACACAGGAACAACAGGTGTTCTCACATTAAGTTTTCGGGCCAGGAAGAAAACCACAACCATTATGGATACTAGCCATGGTTCTGCAGTAAATGAGGTAAAGATTTGGACACCAAATTGGAATAGGACACCAGCAAGCATGGCCATAATTACTTCATGAGGAATGAATTTCATAATCTTTCGCATAGCACCCGTTGCACCAATAATGATGAAGGTAATAGCGACGATGATGTAAGAAGCAACAGCCTCGTTAATCGAATGTGCCTGCAGGCTTGTTACTAACAAAACCATTGAAGCAGTCGAAGGAGATCCAATCATTGGCATTCGAAAGCGCAGGCTAAGGAAAAGACCAAAGAGTCCAGAGGTTAGCCAGGTAATAAAGATCCAATTAGATGTTTGAGCATCAGTAAAAGAGCCATTTTTTGCGGCCGTAAGTTGAATGACAATTGGACCTGTGACTGCAACTAGAACCACCAAGAAACCAGATATCAGTGTTCCGAGCGTGGCATCTTTCGGAAAGCTCTTTAGGTTGCTTAAAACTGCGCCTAAACCGTTTTTCGTTGTGCCTTCATAGAGTTCAGTCATGTTCACTTAGTGTAGACCTGGATTGGTCTACAACTAACCTTGATTCGTTCTCCTATAGGAGTAGTTAGTTCTTAGCAGGAAGTGAAGCAACACCTTTGTCGTGGAATCGCTTACCTGAAGTTGACTCACTAATTCCCGTGCGGTCTAAGTAAGGCAAAATCCCACCCAAATGCATCGGCCAACCAGCACCCATCAACATGCACAAATCGATTTCAGCTGGAGATGACACAACGCCCTCATCCAACATCGCTCGTGCCTCTTCAGCCAGAGCTTTCAAAGCTCGATCACGAACTTGCTCTGCAGTTGATGGAGTGTTGCCCTTTTCTACAAGTGCAACCGCTGCAGGGTTAGGAGTAAATGTTCCATCCTCGTTTTTGGTATAGAAATTGCGCACACCCTCTTTAACCATGCGCTGCATAGTTGGAGAGATTCGATAGCGCGGTCCTAGATTCTTGTGCAAAGTCTCTGACACATGAAGCGCCACCCCTGGACCAACAAGATCTAGAAGTTGGAATGGCGACATTGGAAAGCCAATCTCCATCATCGCAGCATCTGCAACAGCAGGAGGAGTTCCCTCATCTACAGCGTCAGTAACTTCACCCATGAATCGTGTTAGGAGTCTATTAACTACAAAGCCCGGAGCATCTTTACAGATGATCATTACTTTTTTAAGTTCCTTACCGACTGCAATTGCTGTGGCAGTAGTTGCATCATCTGTGGTTGAAGTACGGGCTACTTCAAGTAAAGGCATGACAGCTACAGGATTGAAAAAGTGGAAGCCAACTACTCGCTCTGGATTCTTTAATCCCTGAGTCATAGCTTCAACTGATAGAGAGGACGTATTTGTCGCTAAAACACATTCAGGTGAGACAATAGCCTCTAACTTTTTGAATAGTTCTTGCTTTAGTGAAAGCTCTTCAAAAATGGCTTCAATAATGAAGTCACAATTAGCAAAAACTTTTTGGTCTGCCGATCCCGATATCAAAAGAGCCAAACGAGCGGCAGATTCAGCGCTCATGCGCTTTTTCTCAACAAGTTTGTCTAATTCATTTTTTACCCAAGCCACACCTTTATCAGCACGGGCTTGATCAATATCGGTCATGACAACTGGACACTTGAGATTTCTCAACAAAAGCAAGGCCAGCTGAGATGCCATGAGTCCGGCGCCAACTACACCAACTTTAGCTACCTTACGTGCCAGAGCAGGCTTTGGCGCACCTTCAACCTTTTTACGTTTCTTTTGAATCAAATTAAATGCATACAAAGATGCTCGCAGTGGGTCAGACATAACAAGGTCTGCAAGTACTTTGTCCTCGGCATCAAAACCTTTACCTAGATCATCTTTTCTTGCAGCTGCAATAAGCTCCAGAGCTTTTGTAGGAGATGCAATCTCAGCACCGCCATACTTTTTCAACGCCGCAGCTTTTCCAGTAGCCAATGCACTGTCCCATGCTGGATCATTACTGTAGTCAGGGCGATCTATTTTTGTGCTTCCGTTAAGAACGCCAACTGCAAATGAAATTGATCGCTCTAAATAATCTGCAGGATCAAAGACTGCATCGACTACACCAAGCTTTAGAGCATCTTTTGACTTCAGCATCGTATTGTTATTGAGTGCGTTAAGAATGATCACTTGAACTGCGCGCTCTGGGCCAATTAGTTTTGGCAATATTGTGGCACCACCCCATCCTGGAACAAGCCCCAAGAAAACTTCTGGAAGTGCAATGAATGCAGTAGATGAAAGCGTTCGATAATGGCAGTGAAGTCCGACCTCTAGACCTCCGCCAAGTGCAAGACCATTGATAAATGCAAAAGTTGGAATCTTTGATTCACCTAAACGACGGAAGACATCATGGCCAAGTTTTCCAATAGCCATTGCTTGGCTGTGATCATTTAGGAATGCAAGAGCAGAAAGGTCTGCACCTGCTGCAAATATAAATGGCTTTCCTGTTATTGCAATAGCTGCTGGTTTACGACCAATTGCATCTGTTATCGCCGCATCTAATGCAGTTAGTGATTGAGGTCCAAACGTGTTTGGTCGATTATGATCAAGAGAGTTATCTAAAGTGATTAACGCTAATGAGCCTTGACCGCCAAATGCTGCTAAGTCAATATCACGGACAAGTGCGTGCGTAACGACTTCTTCTGGCGCTCCTGCTGGCAAAGTTATGTTTGTGCTCATAATTATTTTGATCCCTTAAAGTGTGGATTTTCCCAGATGACGGTGCCGCCCATGCCTAAACCAATGCACATTGTTGTAATTCCGTATCTAACCTCAGGCTTTTCCTCAAAAGTGCGAGCAAGATTGAGCATCAATCGAACTCCAGAAGATGCCAATGGGTGACCAACAGCGATGGCGCCGCCATATGGATTAACGCGAGGATCATCATCGGCGATTCCAAAGTGATCCAAAAATGCAATTACTTGAACTGCGAAAGCTTCATTTACTTCAAAGGCGCCGATATCTTCAATTTTTAGTCCGGCCTGTTTTAAAGCTTTAAGCGTTGCTGGAACTGGTCCATAACCCATAATCTCTGGCTCAACTCCAACAAATGCAAAGGTGACGAGTTTTGCTTTAATTGTGAGTCCAAGTTCTAATGCTTTTTCTTCACTGGCAAGCAATGCAGCTGTTGCGCCATCATTTAGACCTGATGAGTTTCCAGGTGTAACACGACCTGCTGGGCGAAACGGAGTTTTTAACCCAGCTAAACCTTCCATCGTAGTTTGAGGGCGAGGTGGTTCATCAACTGTTGCTACGCCCCAGCCAAGTTCAGCATTTCTTGCAGCCGTAGGAATTAAATCTCGCTGGATCTTTCCTTCACTGTAGGCCTTTGCAGTTTTGATTTGAGAGTTAAGTGCAAATTGATCTGCGCGTAATTTTGTTAATTGAGGGAAACGATCATGCAAACGCTCTGCTGTTGCTCCCATTGCTAGTGCATCTTGTTCAACAATTCTCTCCGCTAAATACCGAGGATTAGGATCTAAGCCTTCTCCAATTGGGTGGTTACCCATATGTTCAACACCACCTGCGATTGCAAGATCATTTGTTCCCATTGCAATAGCACCTGCAATTGTTGTTACTGCTGTCATTGCACCAGCGCACCATCTATCGATTGAGTAACCAGGAACTGTGTTAGGTAAACCAGAAAGTAGCGCGGTGCTTCTACCAATGTTCATGCCTTGATCACCGGTCTGAGTAGCAGCAGCAATCGCAACATCCTCAATTGTTGAACGATCTACTTTTGGATTTCGATCGAGCAAACCACGAATCGCTCTGACCATTAAGTCATCTGCTCTCGTTCCGGCATACATTCCGCCGGCCTTTCCAAATGGCGTACGAACAGCATCGACGAGGACAACGGTGCGAGTCATGAGAGATCCCTTGTTAGCGGTATAGGGAAGATGTTACTCGTGAGTAGGTCTCTGGACAACGGGGGCGACAGCCTTACTGGCTGCCAACTGCTTCCTTGGTTGGTCTTTAGTCAGACCTGGTTGTCAGTCAATTGGCTTTCTTAGGTGCTACCAGAGCCTGCTTAACTCTCTTGCGTAGGTGCTTCTTATTTTGCATCTCCAGGTGTGGAATTTGCTTCAGTGGCTTCATCGACAATCACAGGAACTGGCTCTTTTTCTAACAGAGCCTCTGCGAGTGCGCGTCCAACCAAGTTAACCTGCCACGGGCGAGCACCAAGAGTAAGAAGTGATTGTTCTACAGCCTCAACCTGCAATAGCTCGGTAGATCCCTGCGGTGGGTTCCAACAAATTCGGCGAACTAATTCTGGCGTAATTAAATTCTCCACAGGGATACTGTTTTCTTCCGAGATTTTCTCAAGGCTCATCCGCGCATGTGTCAGAGGTGCATATTTGTCAGGGAATTTATCACGCCACAATTTAATCGGCGGCAGAGTATCGGCGTTTGTGCGCATCTGAGGCCACTCTTGTTCGGGTAGTGCAACTGCCGTTGCAATACTTTCAAGCCATAGAGGTAAGTTTTCTAACCAGCGAGCTCGCAAACCAAGAGGTCGTAACGCTTTTTCGAACTCCTTTTTCGTCGTAGGAGATGCTATAGCTAACTCAACAATTGCGTTGTCATTGAGAAGTTTCCCCTGAGCAATGTCGCTCTGACTTGCAATTTTATCCCGAGCAATCCAAAGAGATCTAACGATTGCAAGCTGATCTCTGCGTTTAATTTTATGCATACCTGAAGTACGTCGCCATGGATCAATACGAGGTGGCGATGGTGGTGCCAATAAAATTGAGGCGAACTCTTCCATAGCCCAGGGAAGTTTTTTACTCTCGTTCAAAATCTGATAAATCCGGTCACGAAGTTCCACGAGAAGCTCGACATCTAAAGCGGCATAGGTAAGCCAATTTGTAGGAAGTGGACGCACCGACCAATCAGCAGCACTATGTTCTTTTGCTAATGAGACGCCCATTAAAGATTCTAGAAGTGGGCCTAGTCCAACACGGGGCAACCCTGCAATTCGGCCGGCAAGCTCGGTGTCAAACAAGAGAGAGGGATTAATTCCTATTTCACGAAGACAGGGAAGATCTTGTGTACTTGCATGCAAGATCACTTCATCGGTATTTAGTAGATCATTTAATCTCAGAATTAATGGATGGTTTATTCCAAAAGGTATGGGATCAATAAGGTGAAGGCCTCCACCATTTCTTTTGATCTGAATCAAATATGCACGAGCGCTATATCTAAATCCTGAGGCGCGCTCAGCATCAACTGCGAAAGGGCCCGTGCCTAGGGTCAACTGCTCTATTGCTTTTACAAGTCCTGACTCATTATCAATGATCTCAGGTGTTCCCCCAGCAGGGGCTAACAGTGGGACAGCAACAATCTCTTCACTCATATTTAGTTGCGACGGTTAGATGTAATCGCAGAGACTCCTTCAGGGATGGGAGGCAATCCTGCTACATCACATATTAATTTGCACCAACTATCAATGTGATCGATTATCAAAGTTGGATGACTAACAATTGGTGTCCATGAAGCACGGATCTCAATCTCGGCTTCATTTTTGCGCGGAGACAGTTTTCCAAAGGAGGCACTGGTAACTCTTGTTACGGTCCCACTAGGGGAGTTGTATTCACACCCATTGTTTTGGAGGGATTCCAGAAACCAACTCCAGCCAACTTCAGGCAGCAGTGGATCTTCTTGCATAATTGGATCAACATCAGCACTCACGAAAGTCACGCATCGAAATTCACCATCCCAAGTGGCTTGACCACCAGGTTCGTGTAGTAAAACAAATCGACCATTTGCTATTTCATCTTCTTTTTCCCCAAGTAAACCGTTAGAAACGTCGGCAGAGAAAGCAAAAGCAAAAGTAGCTAATTTTTGAGGCGCAGGAACTTCCGTAAGCATTACCTCTGATCTTGGTGTAAATGTACGGAGCTGATCAATTAATCGCTCAAATCCATTCGCATCCATGTTCTAAGGATAAAGATTACGGATAGGTTTTCATGGGAGGCGGGGCGGTAGGCTTTGACAATGGCATCGTTACTAGCGCTTCTCTCTAGTGCATTATGGGGATCAGCGGATTTTTTCGCCGGTCGTATGAGCAAGAAGCATCATCCATTTGCTGTGTTGGGCTTTTCTCAGGTAATTGGATTATTTGTTGGCTTATTGATCTTGGTCATCTCTGGTAGTTGGCAAGGAAAAGTTCTGGGCTTTGATGGATATTTAATTCCAGGTGCTCTTGCTGGCTTAGCTGGATACATTGGACTTGCATGTTTATATGAAGGATTATCCACTGGACGAATGGGAGTTGTTGCACCCATTAGTTCGATGAGTGCAGTTGTTCCTCTTGCATATGCATTAGCAACAGGGGATGCACTTTCAACATTGGCCCTGTTTGGAGTATTCATTGCTCTTGTTGGTGTTTTTTGCGCAAGTGGACCAGAACTTTCACAGGGAATGCCGATCAAACCTTTATTGCTTGCATTAGGAGCAGCTGCAGGTTTTGGACTTTCGCTTACATTTATTGCTGTGGGTTCTGAGTCAAGCGCCTTACTGACCATGGTTTCAATGCGTGGTGCAACATTTTTTGTAACCATCTCAATTGCTTTGAGGTTTAGAACAACGGGTAAATTTGGAAAGAAAGATCTACCGCTCTTGATATTTATTGGTGCAGCAGATTTCTTAGCAAATCTCTTACTTGGCGTGGCAACAACAAAGGGCTTGGTTTCTGTTGCAATGGTCTTTGGATCTCTATATCCAATTGCTACCGCACTTCTTGCCTTCAAGTTTCTCAATGAGCGCCTGCACGCGGTGCAGTACGTTGGCATCGGTTTAGCTGTCGGTGGCGTCTCTTTGATATCAGCCTTTTAAGGTTAATTTCTTGGCTAGTTAGTTTGACGCAGAGAAAAACTGCGTATCTTCAATCTGTTGCATTTCTACATGCTTGAACTTAGATAAAAGCAGCTGCCAGTCCAAAATGTTCTCACCGCCAATTACCTCTGTGATACTCAATTCTAATTGATCAATTTTTTGATTTTCGACTAACTCCACAATCATTCGCGCCCCACCTTCAATGAGAATATTCTCGCCAAAGACTTTACGGGCTTTATCAATTGCCTCGTCAGGTGAACAGTTCCATATCTGAGAGTTCTCATTTTCGACAACTGGATTAATCGAACTCCGAGAACAAATAATGAGTGGAACGGGAGTCCGGGAATAAGGTTCGTTTCTGGCCGTGTTTCCACCAATGATGATTACATCTACCTGGCGACGACGGTTGAGAAAAGATGCACGATCGGCCGATGAACTAATGTTTCTAGAGGTAGCATCTTTAGTTGTTGAACCATCGCGACCGACTACCAAAGTTGCGATCGTGCTCATTGCTTAATTATCACCTAATCGAGTTCGGTTTGGAACCGAACTTTAGGTTTAGAAGTAGCGCGTAGTTGAACTACTGGGCTTGGGGGAGTTAATCTTGCTTGTATGTTGAGCAATGAGGGCAAAGTTCTCTTTGTTACTAATGATTTTGGTCCTCGAGCCGGCGGCATTGAAACCTTCATTATTGGCCTGATAGAGCGAAGAGCGTTTGCAAGCACAATTGTTTACACATCGGCGCAAGCAAATTCTCAAGAGTATGATCAAATGTGGCAGAAAAAGTACGGAGTTAAAGTCATCCGTGATTCTTCAAGAATTTTACTTCCAACCCCCAGAGTATCCCGGCGAATTTCGGCGTTAATTAAAGCCGAAGGGATTTCAGTTGCCGCTTTTGGCGCTGCAGCTCCCTTGGGCCTACTGGCACATTCGATGAAGCGTTCTGGGATTAATCGCATAGTTGCCTTAACTCACGGACATGAAGTCTGGTGGGCAAAGGTATTTCCATTTAATCTACTTCTGCGCAGAATAGGCACAGGTGTTGATTCACTTACTTATTTGGGTGAATACACACGTCAAATGATTTCGCGGCCACTGACTCAATCAGCGAAAAGGGCAATGATAAAAATTGCTCCCGGTATCGATACCGATCATTTCTCGCCGAGAAACTCTGACAATCTTCGACAATCGCTTCAACTTAGCCAGAAGAAAGTTATTGTCTGTGTTGCTCGATTGGTTCATCGAAAAGGTCAAGATAAATTAATTGATGCGATGCCTTCTATTTTAGAATCTATCTCAAATGCCCACCTTCTTATTGTCGGACAGGGTCCATATCTTCCAAAATTAGTAAAGCGAGTAAAGAAACTGGGCCTTGAAGAGAGTGTAACTTTCGTGGGACGGATCAATTATGAAAAATTGCCTGAATACATCTGCGTTGGTGATCTCTTTGCGATGCCATCACGATCTCGCTTTTGCGGATTAGAGGTAGAAGGTTTAGGAATTGCATATTTAGAGGCAAGTGCATGTGGACTACCTGTACTAGCAGGCTCCTCAGGCGGAGCACCAGATGCAGTAGTCGATGGAAAATCTGGAGAAGTTGTTAACGGCACTGACATCACTGCGATATCCAAAACAGTAATTAAATTTCTCAGAGATCCTGAGGGATCACAGCAAATGGGTCAATTTGGTCGTAACTGGGTTGTAGAAAAATGGCGTTGGGAGATTTGGTCACAGGCTTTCGAGCGTTTACTGAAGCAGTAACCCATTTGCCCGCGCGTAGTTAATTGCACTAACGCGATTTTCGACATTTAGCTTTCTAAAAATAGAGCCTATGTGGGACTTAACAGTAGATTGACTTAGAAATAATTGCTGCGCGATTTCTTGGTTACTTAAACCAAATGAGATTTTCATCAATACATCTATCTCTCTAGCAGTTAGCAGTGGCTCAGCAGAGTGAGGCAGTGAACTCAAACCTTTAGAAGAAAAGCCAGAGGGAGAGGATATGCAGTGCTCAATGGCGGCAATGATTTCAGAGACAGGTGCGCTCTTAACTACGAAGCTATTAGCACCTGATTTCATGGCTGCTATAACAAACTCAGAGCCGGAGTTAAGAGTAAGTATTACTACGCCTGTTTCTTTTGAGATAGATCGAATCCACTGGACTACTTCAAATCCAGACCCATCAGGCAGATTTAAGTCGATAATGACAACATCTGGATTGGTGTGTGCAATTTGCGCAATTGCTTCAGCAACTGTTCCAACCGAGCCAACCAAGTGGAAATTGGCTAAGGCAAAGGCGTTGGAGAGTCCTTCGCGAACGATTGCATGATCATCAACTATCAATACTCGAATCATTTTTGTCCAATGGAATGTTTATTGCAATCCTCGTCCCATTTTGATCTGATTCAATAAGGGTTTCCCCATGCAAAGCTTTTACTCTTTCCTGGATTCCAGTAAGACCAAAAGATCCCTTTTTCTCTATGGCTCCACCTATTCCATTGTCAGCAACAGTTATTGATAGAGCTGTAGCTTTTGAGTGTTGTTCTACATTTCGTAATATCTCGTTGAACACTCGATTTAGTTCATAAGAGTATGCGGGGGTGAACCGAACCTGACTTGGGCCAAGTTCTCGTAGCCGGTGAATTTCAATACGAACCTTTTCAATGATTTCAGTGATCGAAAATCTGACTGCACGCAGCTCTGTGCGGGTGCTTGGATCGGCGCTGTTTGAAATGGCGTTATCAATGGAAAAGCCCAGGCCAACTAAGTCCTGGGCAATTCCGTCGTGTAACTCCTGAGCAAGAGTTACAAACTCATCTTTCACGTTGCAAATAATGCTTCGATCTCTTTAGCAAACTCCTTAGCAACGACATGTCGTTTCACGGATAGTTTTGCTGTCAGGTGACCGCCAGCGATAGTGAAATCAGATGGCAAAATTGTGAATTTACGAATTGATTCGGCACGGCTTACTGCCTTATTTGCTTCATCAACTGCTGTTTGAATAGCTGCAACTAGATCTGGATCATTGACTAAATCAGGGATTGTTGCCCCATCTTTTTTGTTATTGGTTATCCAGGCTTTTATTGCATCAGGATCAATTGTTACAAGAGCTGCGATAAATGGTTGATTATCACCTACGACTAGACACTGACTTACTAATGGATGTGCGCGTAGTCGATCTTCAAGAACTGCTGGTGCAACATTTTTTCCACCAGCTGTAACGATGATCTCCTTTTTACGACCAACGATGTAAAGGAATCCTTCTTCATCTAGTTTTCCTAAGTCGCCAGTTTGGAACCAACGCTCAGAGTTAAACACTTCTGCGTTTGCAGCATCATTTTGCCAGTAACCATCCATGACAATTGGGCCGCGGATTAATACTTCGCCATCTTCGGCAATCTTTATTGACGTACCTGGAATTGGTCGACCAACTGAGCCAACACGATGTGCTCCGTACAAATTCAAAGTTGCTCCTGCAGTTGTCTCAGTTAATCCATATCCCTCAAGAATCGTTACTCCGATTCCGCGATAGAAGTGACCTAGGCGAACACCAAGGGGTGCACCACCAGAGATTGCGGCCTCAACTTTTCCACCCATACCGTGTCTAATCTTGCTGTAAACAAGTTTGTCGAAAAGGCCATGCTTTAACTTCAAGATTGGAGAGACTGATTTCTTATCAAGGGCCTCTGAGTATGCAATTGCGACAGCGGCTGCTTTTCTAAAGATATTTCCTTTTCCTGCAGCCTCAGCCTTTGCCTCTGCTCCGTTGTAGATTTTTTCAAAAATACGTGGAACAGCCAAGACGAATGTTGGTTTAAATGAAGCAAGGTCCATTGGCAATCTGCCTACTGGATCACTGCAATGAGCTAAGTGAAGTCCAGCAGTGATTGATCCAATTTGAACCATACGACCAAACACGTGAGCAACTGGAAGAAAAAGAAGTGTTGAACCACCAGGCTTTAAGAAAAGTTCACTTGCACCTTGCACGACATTTCCGCACTCTGCGTGGAAATTGCCATGTGTGAGTTGAACACCCTTTGGCTTTCCAGTTGTTCCAGATGTGTAAATTAAAGTCGCAAGAGTGCTTGGAACAAGTGAGTTACGACGACGATCAACTTCTTCATCGCTAATGTTCTTTCCAGCCTCTCTAAGGACAGTAAGAACATCATCTGTCATTGTCCATACATTTTTAGTATGTGAAGGTAAAACTGTCTGTACTAATTCACGCATCGCGGGGGTTTCGACAACGATCGCAACTGAGTGAGAGTCATTGAGAATCCAGTCGATTTGTTCGGCAGATGAGGTATCAAAAATTGGAACAACTACACCGCCTGCAAACCACGTTGCAAAGTCCAAGATGGTCCATTCATATCTTGTACGAGCCATGATCGAAACGCGATCACCAATTTGAATACCGCTTGCGATTAATCCCTTTGCGGTTGCTCGAATCTCTTCTTCAACCTCTTTTGCAGTAACTGGCTGCCATCCCTCACCAAGTGGTCGGGACATCGTTACGCGCTCTGGTTCAAACCATGCGCGTTCAGTGATTAGATTTGTGAGATTTCCTGCAGTAGAGGCAGGAACAAGTGCCGGGACTGTGATTTCATTCATGGGAGAACGCTAGCGTGACACATGAGAAAAGGGGAAGAGGGTAGCCTTCTCCCATGAGCGAATTCAGTAAATCCACAGTAACAATCGAAGCACCGATCTCAGATATTCAAAAGACCCTCTCAGAGCTAGACAAATACCCTGAGTGGTCGACGCAGATTAAATCTGCTGAAAGCCTTGCAACCGATGATCAAGGTCGCATAACAAAAATTAAGATGAGCATTGATGCCGGAATGATGAAGGATCGCGTTGTTCTAGATTACGACTGGAGCCAGGCGCCGGAGAAAATAATCTTCTCACTAGATGAGGCAGACCTACTGACCAGTATGGATGGTGCCTACACATTCAAGAGCATCGATTCAGAGACAACAGAAGTTACTTATGAGTTAGGCGTCTCCCTATCTATGTCTATTCCAGACATGATGAGAAAGAAAGCTGAAAAGGCAACTATTGATGCTGCACTTGCTCAACTTAAATCACATCTAGAGGGCTGAGTTAGTGGGCTTATCGATCGGCATCGATGTCGGTGGAACGAAAGTTCTCGGAGGCGTTGTCGACGATAACGGAGTTGTCCTTGCCCGAGCAAGAAAAGATACGCCGCGACAGGGTGGAAAAGCCTTAACGCAAAGAATTGCCGAAACAGTTAAAGAGTTGATGGCCCAACATGATGTTGAATCAGTCGGAGTAAGTGCTGCAGGTTTTGTTTCATCTGATAGAAAAACAATGTTAGCAACACCAAATATTGCAGACTGGAATGATGTGGATCTTGACTTTGAGTTAAAATCATTAATCGATCTTCCAATTGTCATTGAAAACGATGCAAATGCTGCAGCATGGGGCGAAGCAAAATTTGGTGCTGGGCGCAATCAAAATCACATGATGATGCTTACTGTTGGTACTGGAATCGGTGGTGGGATCGTTGTAGATGGCCAGCTCTATAGAGGCGCATTTGGTATTGCTGCAGAGTTTGGCCACATGCGCGTTGTTCCCGAAGGACATATCTGTGGTTGTGGCGCACGTGGTTGTTTTGAACAATATGCATCCGGAAATGCATTACTTCGACATGCTCGTGAAGCAATAAATGCCAGTCCTGAAGTAGCTCGGAATCTTTTATCACGAGGTGATGGCACTGTTGCGGGCCTTACTGGTCAAATCATCACTCAGGCAGCACAGGAGGCAGACCCAATTGCACTTGCAGCATTTAACACAACTGGGCAATGGCTTGGAGCCGGAATAGCATCCCTTGCAGTTTTATTGGATCCAGAATGCATTGTCATCGGGGGAGGAGTCATTGATGCTGGCGAGATTTTACTTGCGCCAACTCGTGAATCTCTTGAGAGAACAATGCCCTTTGCTGGAAAGCATCCATACCCAGAGCTAATCGCTGCAGAACTTGGCAATGATGCAGGATTAGTTGGAGTTGCAGATTTAGCGAGAGTTTAGTTACTCAAGAAACTGGCTGCTATTTTTGAATAACAGTAAATGTTTTAAAGATTTACGCCATCATCTTCGCGATACGGACGATTAAACCAACGTTTAATCGCAACCTTTGCAGAGCGAAACAAATCAATTGGATTAGCACCTGGGGGATTTGGTTGAGCAAAACCTTCATCTAAGTTCTGGCCCTCTATTTTTTCGATTCGTTCCAGATCATCTAGGTAAGTATTCGGTGTCGATTCATCTAAGGACAGTCCGGAAACTATTGAGTCAAATTCTGAACGGATCAGATCCTCTTCATCGAACTCATCAGGGCTTTTTCCATGCTCATTCACCCTCCGATGGTGTCATAACTGCCAATAGACAGTAAATTGTCCCCGTGCTGAACAACTTGCCATACGGAGCTCTACGCGCATTTTTAACTCCCTTTCTCATGCTTGCCTTTCGGCCAAAGGTTCGGGGCCTGCGAAACGTTCCGGCAAAGGGTCCTTTGATTATTGCCTCCAATCACCTCTCCTTTAGTGATTCGATTTTCATGCCAATGGTTGTTCCCCGCAAAGTAACTTTTCTAGCCAAAAGTGAATACTTCACTTCACCTGGGCCAAAAGGCTTATTAAAGAAGTTAACTTTCATCGCTTTGGGTCAAGTCCCTGTAGATCGCTCCGGTGGGCGCCGCAGTGAAGCAGCCCTGATAACTGGACTGAAAGTTTTATCAGATGGTGCATGCCTTGGTATCTATCCAGAGGGAACAAGATCACCTGACGGCAGACTGTATAAAGCACGTACAGGAATTGCCCGACTTGCAATTGAATCAGGCGCCCCAGTTGTTCCAGTGGCGATGTTTGATACTGACAAAATTCAACCAACTGGGCAAGTAGTGCCAAATGTAAAAAGAGTGGGAATGAGTTTTGGAGAACCTATGTACTTTGAAGGTGATCCAACAGATTTAGAACATCTAAGAAATGTCGCAGATACGATCATGAAAGCAATAGGTGAGCTTTCTGGGCAAGAGTACGTTGATACATATGCCCCAAAAAAGGCCAGACTTGAAAAAACTGAGGACGAGGATTAATCCAGTTCGGTGAAAAGTAGCGGACTAAACAAGAGTTAATTCAGGGCGTTTCGAGCAACTAGATAGTTACAGGTTGCACACTCTGCCCCTGGTTCAGGAAGTTCGCCTTCGAGCACAGTTATAAACTCACCGATTACCTTTAAGAAATTCTCTTGGTCTCTTTCAACTGGAATGTATTTCTGAAAGACACCAAAACCATAATCTTCGACTGAGGCTCCAATTGCATGTGTTGGCTTCCAAACGAGCAAGCCCATTGAAGCAACTGTTTGCCCCTTTCCAGCTGCTGGATTTTCTAGAGAATAGGCATAAGCCTCGAGTTGTGGCGAATAGAACTGACCGGTATCTCTTTGGCTATCAGAGACTTTGCAGTCGATTAAACCGATGGTGCCATCCTCATTGGTTGAAACCAGATCGTATTTACCTAGAATTCTCCATCGCGTTTCAACGCCATTAACAACCAAGGGCTTACTTTTTACCCATTCGCCCCACTTGGTAACTGTCCCAGGGCGAAGTGAGGAATCAATCGTTGGCATATCGGCGCCTTGAAAGTGCTCCTCTTGAAGAGCTGCCATTGTTCCCACTAAGGGAAAAGCGCCAGGCATGATTACTTTGTACCAGTACTTGATCCACAGACACCTTTTGCAGGTAGATAGGCCAAAAGTTAGGTCTGAAGGGGAGATGTTTTCGCGGGCGGGCTTTGCAGGTTTGATCATGGCCTAATTCTCCTTGTAAACACTGACATGGCTGAAAAGGTCCCAGGTTTACCCCTTTGGGCGCGCCCAAGTTGCCTCCTGCGCCTATATCCGATTAGATTACGCATCAATGTATCCATTCGATACATCTTACGGAGTAGTTTTTGGGCTTACAGGCTCAACAAATCATGGGATGAAGTCAGGGAAAGGCAGGTCACGATGCGCTCGCGTTCTGAGTCTCTCGAATTTGCCCTCCTTGGATTGCTCTCCCAAAGTCCACTTCATGGCTATGAACTGCGAAAGCGAATGGGGGCGATCTTTGGACCTTTCCGCGCACTCTCATTCTCCGTTCTCTATCCGCAGCTTCGCCGAATGATGGAAGCTGGGTTGATTGCGGAGTCGACCGTTGAATCAACTTCTCGCCGATCACGCATTGTCTATGCGATTACCGATCTTGGTGCTCGCAAGTTTGCATCGCTGACCGAATCAGTAACACCAGAGACTTGGGAAGATGAAGGATTTGAAATTCGTTTTGCATTTTTTGGACCAACCTCTGCAAAGAACAGAGTGAGAATTCTTGAGGGACGTCATCGTCGCCTTAAGGAGAAAGCAGAAATCCTTCGTGGTGAACTCGAGAAGTCACCCGTTGGAATCGATAAATATCTAGAAGAGTGGCGACGTCACTCACTGGAATCAGCCGATAGAGAGATCGCTTGGCTGGAAGACATGATCAAAACCGAGAGGAAATAGAGTGAATATCACAACCGGTAAAGGCGACATCCGTGTTGCAATCGTTGGCGTTGGAAACTGCGCTAACTCATTAGTTCAAGGTGTCGAGTACTACAAAGACGCCGCTTTAGACCAAGAGATCCCGGGTCTTATGCATGCAGTTGTTGGGGGATATCACATCTCCAGCGTTAAGTTTGTTGCAGCATTTGATGTTGATGCTAAGAAAGTGGGACTTGATCTCGCAGAAGCAATCTGGGCAAGTGAAAATAACACAATCAAATTTAGTAACGTAGCAAAGACTGGTGTCCCAGTTCTTCGCGGAGTTACAAACGATGGGCTAGGAAAGTACTACAAGGAGACCATTAAGGAATCTGATGCACCAGCGGTAGATGTTGTTAAGGTGCTAAAAGATGAAGCAGTAGACGTTGTTATCTGCTACCTACCAGTGGGCTCTGAAGTTGCTGCAAAGTACTATGCACAATGCGCAATTGATGCAGGATGTGCATTCGTAAACGCACTTCCAGTATTTATCGCCTCTGATCCAGTATGGGAAAAGAAGTTTGCTGATGCAGGACTTCCAATTGTTGGAGATGACATCAAGAGCCAAGTTGGTGCGACTATCACTCACCGCATTATGGCAAAACTCTTCCAAGATCGCGGCGTACACCTAGATCGCACCTACCAATTAAACGTTGGCGGAAATATGGATTTCAAGAACATGCTCGAGCGTGATCGCCTTGAATCTAAGAAGATCTCTAAGACCAACTCTGTAACATCTCAGTTAGATCATGACCTAGGTGAGAAGAACGTTCACATCGGACCTTCTGACTACATTCCTTGGTTAGATGATCGCAAGTGGGCCTATGTTCGCCTCGAGGGTCGCGCTTTCGGAGATGTCCCACTAAACCTTGAATACAAGTTGGAAGTATGGGATTCACCTAACTCTGCAGGTGTCATCATTGATGCACTTCGCTGCGCAAAAATCGGCTTGGATCGCAAGATTGGGGGAGCTCTGCTCTCACCATCTAGCTACTTCATGAAGACTCCACCAACTCAGTACACAGATGAAGCAGCCCACAACAAGGTTGAAGATTTCATTGCTGGGAAATTAGATCGCTAAATACAAAAACTAAAGTAGTCACATCTACTTTATAAATCTCCTCTCTATAGAAAAAGCCCCCGGCAATAACCGGGGGCTTTTTCTTTAACCACTCACGGAGAGTTGAGGGTTAAATCGTCGCTTCTATAGGAGTGCGACGAAGGTGAACAAATCCTGCTATTGCTAAGAGAAGAAACAATAAACCGGCGGCAAAGGCTGCAATCGCTGCATAACCAGCAATTACTCCCATAGTTCCAAAGGCATATGCCTGAAGCAGCATTCCGCGAAGAGTGTTTCCCATAAACAAAGTTTGGCGAAGATCTGCATACTTTGTAATCGTCGCAACATCAGTACTTCCCCCACGGACTAATCCCATATATGTCCCTGATACTTCAGAGTATGTGGAAGGTTTACCTGTAACGGCGATAGATGAGCCTTTCATGTGTTCCCAGATATAAAGGTCTGAGTAATCGCGGGCCATTTCACCAGTGTTGACTGTTTTACCTGCCCATTTTGTGAGCTGTTCTTTTGTATCTGCAGGCAAACTATCTTCCGCAGGAAATGCAATATTCTGATTTTCCAGTTGGGTTTTTACACTCTCATTTGCAAATGAGGCTCCAAAATTAAGAAGTCCTGCAAATGTGAACAAAAGAAGTGCAAGTCCAAGTCCAACATAAGAAACAATCTTGTCAAAAGTTCTACGATTCATCTTTCTCTCCTTCATAGGTTGTTTTCAAAAACATTGATCGAAGCGATCAACACAGCCCATGTTTACTAGGCCCAACAACCTTTAAATTGAAATTTAGGTGGGGTTAGCACTCGCAGATGAGCGCATGAGTGTCTGCACTCAATCTCCGTGCGGAATTAGGTAAAGAGCTATTGGTTATAACGGCGAGTAAAAATCTGAATACAAAATAAATTAAACCTAAATGAACCTAGTCAATATGTCGATTACACATTCCTTGACCATCAGGACCAACCTCAAAATGGCTACATGGCATATTCAACTTATCAAAGGCTTGGTCGCCATAGTGAGCTCGATATGCCAGGGCAAGCAAAACCCGTAAGTTCGTTTCGGAATCGGATTTAATTCCAAAAACCTGCGCACTTCGACTCACAGTATTTTCGATCACTTTTTCATTGTGTGAGGTCTCGGTTGCAATCACAGCATTTGATTTGCCCTCACAAAGTAGTTCCAGTACAAGCCTTTCAAAAGGAGTTAACTCTCTTGTTGAAATTCTGATATTTCTGACCATAAGTAGTGCCCCTTTCTGCCTCTTAGACAGTATCTTCCTTTTTTTTGCCTAAGTCACCCCATAAGATAGGCCAATGAGTGAAATCTTGAGAAAGCAAGAAGGCAATATCCTCGTTTTAAGTTTTAATCGGCCCGCAAAGATGAATGCTCTGACTCGATCAATGTATGCAGGCTTGGCAACAGGACTCAATGAGGCTGCGGGGGATTTTGGGATCAGAGCTGTGATCTTGACCAGTGAAGATCAACACTTCACTGCAGGAAACGATATTTCAGATTTTATGAACAACCCACCTACGAGTGAATCCTCTGAAGTTTCGCAGTTCCTTGAATCTTTGCTCAATTTTCCTAAGCCACTAATTGCAGCAGTAAAGGGCAATGCAGTCGGCGTAGGAACAACGATGTTGCTTCATTGCGATGTTGTAGTTGCCAGTCCTTCGGCCAAGTTTTCGATGCCCTTTGCATCGCTAGGTTTAGTGCCAGAGGCAGGATCAAGTTTTCTTTTCCCACAGTTAGTTGGTTATCAAAGAGCTGCTCGAATCTTTATGACAGGGGAGAGCTTTGATGCACCATCAGCGGTGGAAATGGGTTTGGTTACTTCAATTGAAAACGACCCTATTAATGAAGCCATGAAAATTGCGCAGCAAATTGCAGAACAGCCTCCGCAAGCGATCATTAATACAAAGGCGCTTCTTAAAGCCAAATCACATGACGCAGTTGCTGCAGTCATGAAAGCTGAATTTGAAATCTTTGCAATGTCTCTTCAATCCGAAGAAGCCATGGAAGCTTTCATGAAATTTATGTCTAAGAAGGGTAAGTAATGTCTCTATCAGGAAAACGCATCTTCATAACTGGCGGTTCACGTGGAATAGGTCTTGCAATTGCATTAAGGGCGGCAGCAGATGGAGCCTCAATTGCTATCGCAGCAAAAACAGCGGATCCAAATCCAAAACTACCTGGAACTATTTTTACTGCCGCAGCCGAGATTGAGGCAGCTGGCGGTAAAGCACTGGCCCTTCAATGTGACATACGTGATGAGGTGGCAATTGAAGAGGCGATAAAGAAAACAGCAGATGCATTTGGTGGAATTGATATTGTAATTAACAATGCAAGTGCTATTAACCTCACCAAAACTGATCAGACACCTGCCAAACGATTTGATTTAATGTTTGATGTAAACGTTCGAGGTACTTTCCTTACTTCACAAGCAGCTCTTCCGCACCTACGACAGTCGGCAAAGGATGGCAGAAACCCACACATTCTTAATCTTTCACCTCCGTTATCAATGAAACCAATCTGGTTTAAAAATCATGTTGCATACACCATGGCAAAATATGGAATGAGTATGTGTGTTCTGGGCATGGCAGAAGAGTTCAAACGCGATGGGATTGCGGTAAATGCTCTTTGGCCGCGAACTGTGATCGATACTGCAGCTCTTCAAATGATTCCAGGAATAGACGCATTGGCTGGTCGAACCCCACAGATTCTTGCAGATGCAGCGCACATCATCTTAAATAGAGATTCAAAAGAGTGCACAGGAAATTTCTTTGTCGATGATCTACTTCTAGCAAGTGAAGGAATTACTGATCTCGAGAAATACTCAGTTACTCCAGGCACTACTGATTTCCTACTCGATTTCTTTTTAGACTAAACTCAACATATGCGTAAATTAACCATGACGGCCCTTGCTGGCTTGTGCCTGATTCTCTCTTCACCCACCAGTTTCGCCCATGGACAAATCGTCACGTCATATCCTTTGATGGATTCCGTATCCTCACCAACACCTAATCAGGTATGGATTGAATTTGATGGACAGTTACAGCAAATAGAGGGTGAAGTTGTAAATACTCTAAAGGTGACCGATTCAACAGGATTAGTTGTTAGTTCAGAGGAAGCAGTCATTGAAGGTGCAAAGATTTCTACTCAAGTATCGGATCAAAGCGTAGGGGGAGTGTTTACAGTGCAATACCGCATAGTCTCAGAAGATGGCCATCCTGTTGAGGGAAGTTACACATTTGAAGCCTCACCTGGCTTTGAGGCAACAGAGATGATTGAACCAACAACGAGTGCTACAGCATCTGATAATCAGACAGACCTGAGTATCGGTGCGATAGTGATGGCAGTATTTCTGGTTGTCTTTGCCGTTAGATACTTTGTAAAAATGCGTAATGAAAAAAATGAGAGAAAATAAAGCAATCTAGGTTTCACAGTAAAAATCAGAACCATCTGATCAGAAGAAGAGGCTATGCAAGCATTTGATCTTGAAGTAAACGGTACTAATGTCATTCAAGAGTCAGAGAGAAAAGGCAAACCTAGTTCACTTTTTTGGCCATGGGCCGGAGCTAATGTCTCTTTGCTGGCTCTTTCATACGGAGCTTTCTTTTTAGGCTTTGGTATCTCTTTCAGGCAGGCGACAGCGGCGGCCATCATTGGAACAGTGGGATCATTTTTTTTAGTTGGAATAAGTTCGCTTGCAGGAAAGCGCTCGAATGCCCCAACCACAGTTTTGGTCCGAGCTTCATTCGGCGTGAAGGGTAGCGTTGTACCTGGATTTCTTTCATACCTTGTGTTTGTTGGTTGGGAAACGGTCCTTGTATCACTTGCCACACTTGCAACAGGTACCGTTTTTTCTAGATTCACAGGGATAGATAATAATCTCGCACTCGTAATGGGATTTGCTCTAGCCGTTGGATTAACTATGTTGGGCGGAGTTCTTGGTTTTAACATGATCATGAGAATTCAAAAGATTCTCACCATCACCACCGTTGCAATGACAGCTGTTTACATTGTCCTTACTTTTGACAACGTCGAATGGCATATGGTTTCTTCAATTAAAGATGGAACTTCTCAAGCATTTATCGGAGCGGTCATTTTTGCAGTAACCGGAATCGGATTGGGCTGGGTGAACTGCGCAGCCGATTACTCCAGATATTTGCCACGCTCCGTTTCAAGTAAAGCAGTTGTAGGGTGGACAGTTCTTGGAGCATCTGTTGTTCCGATTCTTTTAGTTATTTACGGGACAGCACTTTCTGCAAGCAACTCTGAATTAAGCCAAGCCATTGCTAACGATCCAATTGGCGCATTAACCACACTGCTACCTACCTGGTACTTAATTATTTTTGCTTTGGTTGCAATTTTGGGATTAGTGGGCGGAGCAATACTTGATTTGTACTCATCAGGTTTAGCTTTAATATCTATAGGCCTTCCCGTTAAACGCCACCATGCCGCACTCATCGATTCAGTAATTATGCTCGTGGGTTCTATCTATATTGTCTGGATTGCTAACAACTTTTTCTATCCATTCCAAGGTTTTCTTATTACCTTGGGAGTTCCGGTAGCAGTTTGGTCTGGGATCTTTGTTGCCGATGTTGTTTTGAGAAAAAAGCCATATAACGAAGCGGCCTTATTTGATAAAAATGGCATTTATGGCTCCGTGAACAAAGGTTCAATTCTTCTAATGGGGGTGGGAACTTTTATTGGTTGGGGTTTTGTAACAAACACATTTGCATCATGGTTAGCATGGCAAGGGTATTTGATGCAGATAATTGGTGGAAAAGATGGAGCTTGGGGATATTCGAATGTGGGAGTTGCATTCGCACTCCTTATCGGTTTTCTAGGCCACATAATTCTCTCAAGAAAGTCGATTGCTTCACAAGAAAACTCAATATAAGGATAATCAGCCTTCGCCTGAAGATGCTCAATGATACTTTAGGACTATGAAGCGCACCATTAGACCGTTGCTGGATTTCCTGCATCGCGAATCTTCAGGTGGAGTTCTAATATTAATAGCTTCGGCTCTTGGCTTAATCGTTGCAAATTCGCCGATATCTGCAAGCTATTTTTCCTTTCTAGATCTGCAATTTTCATTGGGAAATGATTCAATTTATCTCAAACTAACGATGCTCAAAGTTATTAACTACGTCTTGATGACTCTATTCTTTTTTGTCGTGGGTCTTGAGATAAAGCGCGAACTAACATCCGGGCACCTATCCAGTTTTAAAAAAGCAATCATGCCTTTTGTTGCAGCTTTAGGCGGAATGGCAGTTCCAGCGATGATTTACTTACTCATAGCAGGCCGAGATGCACCAGGTGGATGGGGAGTAGCTGTCGCCACTGATATTGCCCTAGCAGTTGGATTGCTAGCAATTATCGGAAGTAATGCTTTGGCTTCGCTTCGTACTTTTCTATTAGCTCTGGCCGTAATTGACGACATTGGAGCAATTTTAGTTATTGCATTTGTCTATTCAACAGGGATAGTCCCAGGTTGGATTGCTGGCGCTTTACTTACTTTTGTCTTTATTGCCGCACTGAAAAAGTTTCAAGTTAATCAGGTATTTGTCTATGTGCCTCTTGGTGCTTTGCTTTGGTATTGCATGTACAGAGGTGGCATTCACCCCACCTTAGCGGGAGTTGTGCTGGGAATGATGACGCCAAATATTTCAAGGAATGACACAGAAGTAGAAGATAGTGAGGATGGTGTCGTCTCAGTTATCGAATGGCTAGAAGACAAATTACATCCGCATAGCAGCTTTCTCATCGTTCCCTTGTTTGCGTTTGCAAATACAGGTGTTCAAATTACACAGAGTTCGATCAGCGCTGCCATTAATTCACCAATAGCTTGGGGTATTTTCTTTGGCTTAGTAGTTGGAAAGCCTGTCGGAATAGTTCTTTCAAGTTGGAGTGCCAAGAGAGTTGGGCTAGGAGAGTACCCAGAGGGTGCCAATACAGTTAAAATCTTTGCAACTGGAAGCGCCGCCGGTATTGGATTTACAGTTGCAATATTTATTGCTAATTTGGCATTTGCCGATCGCGCAACGCAAGAGTTGGCAATTTTCTCTGTAATTATCGCATCACTTGTAAGTGGTGCGATAAGTACTGTTTTGTTCAAGATCTTTGCACGCAAATCAGATTAAACAAGGGTAAAACAAAACCCGCTCTCATAATTAAGAGCGGGTTTTGTTATGATGATTTTTATAGATCGTAATACAGTTCGAACTCAGCTGGATGTGGGCGAAGACGCACATAATCTACTTCGTTCTTTCGTTTCCATTCGATCCATGTTTCGATCAGATCCTTCGTAAAGACACCACCCTTAGTTAAGAAATCGTGATCCTTTTCTAATGAGTTAAGAACAGCATCTAATGATCCTGGCACCTGAGGAATAGAGGCTGCCTCTTCTCCTTCGAGTTCATACAGATCTTTATCAACTGGGGCAGGTGGTTCAATTTTATTAACAATTCCATCAAGACCAGCCATAAGCATTGCTGCAAAGGCCAAATATGGATTTGAAGATGGATCTGGACAACGGAACTCAATGCGCTTTGCCTTTGGACTTGATCCAGTAATTGGGATACGGATACAAGCAGAACGGTTGCGAGCTGAGTACACAAGATTTACTGGAGCCTCATAACCAGGAACAAGTCGTCGATATGAGTTAACAGTTGGGTTGGTAAATGCAAGAAGTGATGGTGCGTGCTTTAAGAGACCACCGATATACCAGCGAGCCATATCGGAAAGATCTCCATATGTTCCTGCTTCATAAAATAACGGCTTTCCATCTTTCCAAAGGGACTGGTGAACGTGCATTCCAGAACCGTTATCTCCGAAGAGTGGCTTAGGCATAAACGTTGCTGTCTTTCCACCTTCCCATGCGGTGTTACGAATGACGTACTTAAACTTCATTACATCATCACCAGCTGAGAGAATATCTGTGAATCGGTAATTGATCTCCATCTGTCCGGCAGTTCCAACTTCATGGTGTGAACGCTCAACAAGTAGACCTACTTTGCCAAGCTGCATAACCATTTCGTCTCGAAGATCTGCGTATTGATCTGTTGGTGAAACAGGAAAGTAACCGCCCTTAACGCGAGTGCGATATCCGCGGTTTGGAGTTCCATCAGCATCATGCTCAACTCCTGTGTTCCATGCTCCTTCATATGATTCAATCTCATAGACGGCAGTGTTAATGTCTGTCTTAAAGCGAACACTGTCAAAGACATAGAACTCAGCTTCTGGTGCAAAAAATGCAGTGTCAGCAAATCCAAGTGAGCGCATGTAGTCAACAGCTTTTGCAACTACTCCTCGAGGATCACGGCTATATGGGGTGTTATCTACCGGATTATGAACAGAGAAGATAATGATTAGAGTCTTCTCTTTACGATAAGGATCCAGGTATGCAGACTCTGGAACCGGTAAAAGTTTCATGTCTGACTCATTGATAGTTTGGAATCCACGAATCGATGACCCGTCAAACATTAAACCATCTGTAAAGACGGCTTCATCGAAAGATTCAACTGGCACATTAAAGTGGTGTTGAATTCCCGGTAAATCAGTAAAGCGAACATCAACAAGTTTGACATTCTCCTTCTTGATGAAGGCAAAAATTTCTGATGCATTCTTAAACATGCTTCTCCCAATTTCACATGTAATGCGCACCCCGCTCAACGTTGAGTTCTAGGCCCGCTTTTGTAGTCAAACCCTAAGTCCAGATGAGGTCAAAAACATAACCAGTTTGTTAAATCCGTGTTACTTCTCCCAGTGACGGAGGTTATCCTTGCCACATGAGATATGAAGCTGTGCGTGTGAGCCTTGGCCGTCGATTTGCTGCCTTGATGCTGGATTGGCTTTCATGCTATTTCATTGTCACGGCTGTATCGGGCGGAATTGGCGCTGCAGTACCCAATCGCCCCTTTTACGTTTTGGGCCTTTTCTTCACTCAGATTTTCATGCTCTCTTGGCTTCAGGGCGCATCTCTAGGGCATCGAATTTTTGGAATAAGAATTGTTCGCTATGTCGATGGTGGTCCTATAAATGCCCGGCAAGCGTTTATTCGTAGCGCTCTATTGGTAACAATAGTTTTTGCGATTACCTTTGATGAAGAGGGAAGAGGCCTTCATGAAAGATTTAGCAAAACAATACTGATTCGAAATTAACGAATCTTTCCACCACGAGTAGGCATTGGTCCTTTAGGAATTGGCATGGACATTCCACCAACAGCCTTGAGGCGCGCACGAACTTCGCGCATCTGGTGAGCTGTTAACTTCTTAGGAAGTCGGCGCATTTCTTTTTGTAGCTTCCTAATTGGCACTCGATTGTCTTCATTACCAATCAAAATCTCTATTACTGGAACTCCAGGTGCAAAGCGCTCTGCTTTCTTTCGCTCATCACTCATCATCTGCTTTACAGAGTCACTACCTTCACCCGAGATAACAATTCCCGCGCGACCAACACTTCGATGCACCATGTCCTGATTGCGTGATACAGCTACCGCTGGAGTTGTAGTCCATCCCTTACGTATGGCCATGAGAACGCTTGCGCCTGCTCCCATTTGACCTTCAATAGAAACGTATGCGGCGCTACCTGCTTGCCGAGTGAAAAGAAGCATCGCGGCCAAGAGTGCAATAGGAAGGAAAACAAAACCAAGATAGACAGGCTGACCGATTGCAATTCCGATTCCGATTCCGATAGCCCATGTCATTAGAAACGTTGCGATCAGGGCAATTGAAATCCATGGCTTCACTTGTTTGGTTACGGCGTAGGCATCACGGAAAGCTTGAAAACGAGGTGTCTTGATTTTCTTTTCTTTAGATTTTCTCTTGAACATAGATTTAGTTTAGTGGAGCCGGCGCGGTTCCACCAAGACGAGCAGGTGCCCAACGCTGTCCGGCATGGTTATCGGGGTAGGACTGCTGAACTTCATGGAGTAGATCGAGCATAACTTTGCGTAAGTGGAGTTGGGACTGTTCTACGTTTGCAGCTGGAGGATAGGAAATTGGATCACCGCATACAACTGAAATAGGGAAGTGGTTTCTTTTGAAGTTGGGCTTAAGACCCTTGGTGATAACTCTTTGGCTTCCCCAGATGATAGTTGGAATTACGGGAGCCCCGGATTCAATTGCAAGGCGAATGGTTCCAGATTTAATTTCTTTTATTTCAAAACTAACTGAGATTGTTGCCTCAGGAAAAATACCAATAATCTCTCCAGATTTAAGGGCTTTTAATGCAACTTCAAAAGAAGGTCCGCCATTGCTTCGATCAACATTAATGTGGTGCATACCTCGCATCAATGGGCCTGCAATTTTGTGATTAAAGATTTCCTTCTTTGCCATAAAGCGAACATAACGTTTGGTTGGCAGGGCGGCTGTTCCTGCTATTGCAAAATCTAAATATCCAACGTGGTTGATGGCTAGTATCGCACCACCTTTGTGCGGAATATGTTCTTGGCCTTGAAAATTAAATCGCAATCCAAGATATCTCCAAAAACCCTTTACAAGCAAAATAACCGGTGGGTAAACCAAATCAGCCACGAATTGCCTTTTTTTCCATCGCTTGTTTGTATAAACGGCCGGCTCTGTAACTGGAACGAACAAGCGGACCGCTCATGACACCAAGGAATCCGATCTCTTCTGCTTCTTGTGCCAACTCAACAAACTCTTCTGGCTTTACCCAACGCTCAACCGGGTGATGTGTTTGTGTAGGACGTAGGTATTGCGTGATCGTAATTAGGTCACACCCGGCATTGTGTAGATCACGTAGAGCCTGTGAAATCTCTTCTCTGGTCTCACCTAACCCCAAGATCAAGTTCGATTTTGTAATCAGACCAAAATCTTGGGCCATGCCGATAACTTTGAGAGATTTTTCATAAGTGAAAGCTGGGCGAATCTGTTTGAAGATACGGGGGACTGTTTCTAAGTTATGAGCAAATACTTCAGGCTGTGTTTCAAAGATTGGATTGAGAAGCAAAGGATTGGCATTGAAGTCTGGGGCCAGCATTTCAACTCCAGTACCCGGGTTTAGTTGATGAACCATTCGAATTGTTTCGGCGTAAAGCCATGAGCCTTCATCTTCTAAATCATCACGGGTAACACCAGTAATTGTGGCGTAGCGAAGTTGCATAGAACGCACAGACTCTGCGACTTTGCGAGGTTCTTCTCGATCGATTGGAAGTGGTTTTCCTGTATCAATGTTGCAAAAATCGCAGCGACGAGTACATCTGTCTCCGCCAATAAGAAAAGTTGCTTCCTTGTCTTCCCAACATTCAAATATGTTTGGACAGGCGGCTTCTTGGCAGACTGTATGAAGGCCTTCACTTTTAACTAATGCACGAAGTCGTGTGTACTCCGGGCCCATGTTTGCACGAGTCTTAATCCATTCAGGCTTTCGCTCGATAGGCGTTTGGGCATTTCGTGCTTCGATTCGAATTAGTTTGCGACCTTCTGGCGCCATTGTCATAGACACACCTTACGCAAAGAATTCAAAATATGCGCCTCAACACTATTTGATATCTCATCAACTGAGATCTCGCGCTGTAACTCTCTTTGTAAAGATGTCACTTGTGCATCTCTAATTCCACAAGCCACAATCTTGTCATAGGCTTTCAAATCTGGATTTACGTTAAGTGCAAATCCATGCATCGTTACCCCTTTTGCAACTCTTACTCCTATAGCTGCGATTTTTCTATCACCTTGTGAGCCAATAACCCATACACCAGATCGTCCTTCAACACGCACGGCCTTGATTCCAAGTTCGACGCAAACATTAATAAGCGCACTTTCAATTTCGCGCACAAAACCGACAACTTCGGTTGGCTCTGAAAGTTTGATGATGGGATAACCAACCAATTGACCAGGACCATGCCAAGTAATTCGTCCGCCACGATCAACATCAATGACATCAGTTCCGTCTACAGGGCGCTCGAACTCTTCTGTTCGACGGCCAGCTGTATAAACCGAAGGGTGCTCAAGAAGTACAAGGGTGTTTTCCTGAACTCCATTGGCCACATCGGCATGTATGGCCCTTTGTAACTGCCAAGCTTGTTGGTATTCCATGGTTTTATAACGAGAGACAGAAATTACTTTCTCTACATCAGTTACAAGGTTGGGCACCCTCTAATCCTAAAGGTAGGCTTGCCCCATGCCCAATCGGGCCGCGCGCCAAGACAGTAAAACCAGGAAGGTCCTCTAAATCGTGAGCACTACAAAGAAAAGCCGCCGTCCCCTTGTCTATGCATTAATCGTTATTTTTGTGTGGTTTGGAACAAGCGGTGTTATGGGACCTTTGTTTGGCAAGTTGTCAACTGTTCAAGAAAATGACAACTCAGCGTTTCTGCCTGATAGCGCTGAATCTACTCAAGCTTCAAAGATCATTGCGCAGTTTAATGATTCAGAGAATCAGAGCCTTCCAACGCTTGTTCTATACCGAGGCGAAATTGACGCAGAAAAAATCACAGGATTGAACATTCATCTCGCTCAACTTGCATCAAAAAACATTGGTGACAGCGATGTCCCAATCTCTGCATATTTAAATCCTGGAGAGCAAATCTTTGCCTTTCCTTCTCAAGATGGGAAGGCTTTACTTGTCAACCTTCCATTTAACGCAGATGTTGCCTCAGATTTGCTACCAAATAACAAGCCTGTACTACCAGAGTTAATCGAGACATTGCGTGAAGATGCATCTGAGTATGCAAACTCGAATGGTTTGATTTCTAACGTAACCGGTATTGGCGCAATCTTGGGAGATCTCTTTGGAGCATTCGAAGGGATTGACTCATCGCTTCTGTTCACAACGTTAATTGTGGTTGCGCTGATTCTGATTGTTGTTTATCGATCTCCAGTGCTTTGGATTCTTCCTCTCTTTTCAGCAGTAATTGCACTCTCAACTGCCGGAGGATTAATTTATCTTCTGACAAAAAATGATGTCATTGATCTCAATGGTCAATCTCAAGGAATTCTCTCTGTTCTAGTTCTGGGCGCGGCAACAGATTATGCGCTGCTATTAATTGCTAGATACCGTGAAGAGCTTCACCATTTTGACACTCCATTTAGTGCGATGAAGGCAGCTTTAAAAGGAGTTGTAGAACCCATCGTTGCATCTGGTGCAACAACTACAACAGCATTAATGGTCCTACTTCTGAGTGATCTTTCTGGAAACAGAGGTTTAGGCCCAGTTGGTGCAATCGGAATTATCTGTTCGGTCATAACAATTTTAACTTTACTGCCCGCTCTTCTTGTTGCCTTTGGTCGCTGGGTTTTCTGGCCACGCATTCCACGCCATGATGATGTGAACTCTCAACTAGATGGTTCGTGGGCAAAAGTGGGAGCAGCAGTTGAAAAGCGCCCCCGCAAACTTTGGATTGGTACTGCAATTGGATTGACGATTTTGGCAGGATTTTCAACAACTTTAAATGCCAGAGGACTTTCTACGGCAGATGCATTTACTCAACGACCAGATTCTGTTGTTGGCTTAGAGTTTTTAGGCCAGCATTTTCCTGGTGGATCAGGACAACCAACAGAGGTTGTCGTAAAACAAGAACTGATTGCTCCAATTTCAGCGGCGTTGATGCAAGTTGATGGCGTTGCATCTGTAGAACCATTACGTAGCGCACCTGCAATTCCAGGTCAGCCTCCAGCTGAGATAAAAATTGTTGATGGTAGGGCGGTACTGAATGCTACGCTTTCTTTAAATCCTGACAGCGTTGAAGCTCGAGATGTAATCCCCAAAATACGAGATGCAGTTCATGCAATCGATCCTGAAATTTTAGTTGGCGGGTCAACTGCTGTCGCCTTTGATACAGATGTTGCTGCAAACCACGATAATCGGACGATCATTCCAATTGTATTGATCCTGATCACGATAATTTTGGGTCTCCTGTTGCGAAGCATCCTTGCCGCCGGTCTTTTACTTGGAACAGTGGTCCTGTCTTACTTTGCAACACTTGGTGCTTGCCAATTGGTCTTTGAGCACATATTTGGTTTCAAGGGTGCAGATGTTTCATTCCCACTCTTTGCATTCATCTTCCTAGTTGCACTTGGTATTGATTACAACATCTTCTTAATGACAAGAGTGCGAGAAGAAAGTGCGAGAATTGGAACTAGAGCCGGTGTTATTAAGGGATTGACAGTTACAGGTGGAGTTATCACCTCCGCTGGAATTGTTCTAGCAGCAACTTTTGGCGTTCTTGGAGTCTTGCCGCTTGTGTTCTTGGCACAACTAGGATTTGCAGTTGCTTTTGGTGTTTTGCTAGACACAATGATTGTTCGAACAATTCTGGTTCCAGCTTTGGTTCACGATATTGGTGGAAAAGTATGGTGGCCTTCTAAATTGCAGAGTAAGTAACCAGTAGCAATGGCACTTAAAGTCGGAATCGCTGGATACGGCTTAGCGGGTCGGTATTTCCATGCTCCTTTGCTAAAGGGTTGTGGTTTTGAAGTTACAGGTGTCCATACAACAAATAAGGAACGTTCCGCCCATGCACTTTTAGATTTTCCTAATACAAAGGTTTTGAGTTCGATTTCTGAGTTAGTCGAGCTTAATCTTGATCTTTTAGTTGTTGCCTCTGCCAATCTAGTTCACGCGGAGCATGCAATTGCTGGCATCAATAAAGGGATTCCAGTTGTAATCGATAAACCAATGGGAAGAACTGCTGCAGAGGTGCAGCAAATTATTTCTGCCGCGCAATCCAAGAATGTCGCAGTAACAACCTTTTTTAATAGGCGCTGGGATAGTGATGCTTTAACGATCAAGAAAGTTCTAGAAAGCAAAGTTTTAGGTGAAGTTCATCGCCTTGATTCACGTTTTGAAAGATTTAGACCTGAGCTCAATTTAGATTCTTGGCGTGAAAGCATGAGCGCTGAACAAGGCGGAGGACAGCTACTCGATCTACAACCACATTTGATCTCTACGGCTATCGATTGGTTTGGTCCAGCTAGTTTAGTTACGGCGTCAGTTCGCTCATTAAGGTCAGGGGCAGATGATGACTCTGTCTTAGTTTTTCACCATAAATCTGGTGTTAATTCCTATCTTTCGGCTAGCGCATTAGTTGGTGCACCAGGTCCGCGCATTCGCATATTAGGAACTAAGGGCGCACTTGTCATTAATGATTTAGATCCACAAGAGGCGCTTTTGCGTGATGGAAAATACCCTAAAAATGGAACTTGGGAATTACCAACAACTTCTGAGGCGTTTATTCACCGTGGTGATGAGATAGAAAAAATTGAATCAGTTCCAGGTAACTATGGTCATTTTTATAAGCAAGTTGAGCAAGCAATTGTTAATGGGGCGCCATGGCCTGTTTCTACATCTGACGCGCTACTCGTATCGCAATTAATCGATCAAGCAAGAGAGATCGGGGAACGTGTATAAACAGCCAGATGTCCTTGTAATTGGTGCGGGACTTGCTGGCCTCAATGCGGCAATTCACTTGCAATCTCGTGGGGCAATTGTTCGCGTTGTGGAGTCATCAGATCGCCCAGGCGGGCGTGTTGCAAGTGATGTGATTGATGGCTTCATATGCGATCGTGGATTTCAATTAATAAATGCTAATTATCCCGCATTGAAAGAGTTGAAAGTTATAGAAGAGATAGATTTCTTGATTGCACCACGTGTAATTGAAGTAGCCATAGATACTGGCCGTCATTTGATTGGTGATCCTCGAAAAGCCCTCCTCTCGGCATTTGATTCATCTTTGGGATCCCTCTTTGAAAAATTCTCACTTCTAACTTTCATTTTTGGACCAACTGCCAAAAATGAGCCTCTCTCAGATGCCCTTATTCGATGTGGCTTAACGTATGAAAGGGTTCTACGTCCCTTCTTGCAGGGTGTTTTCCTGACTGATCCGAAGAACGTAGATGCCATGTATGGGCAGCAAATACTTAGAAGTTTTGTCTCAGGCTCAATCGGAATACCAAAAAATGGCGTAGGACAACTTTCTTACGCTTTAGCAAAGCGAGTATCGAATATTTCATATAACGTTCAAGTAGATCGCATTGCTGATGAAAAGGTGTATACATCAGAGGGAGTTCTTACTGCAGACAAGATTGTTGTTGCAACAGATGCGACCACGGCCGCGCAGCTTTTGGGTAATGGTCAAGTTCCAAAAATGGCGGGCTGCATCACTTGGTATCACGCAGTTGAAGAAAATCCATCCGGTACTGGTCGATTAGTTGTGGATGGCCTCAATAGAGGACCGGTGATTAACTCTGTTGTTATCTCCGATATCTCCAAAAACTATGCGCCAAGTGGTTCACATTTAGTGTCAACAACTACTGGATTAAACATCACTGAGTCGGATGTTCGCAGACATTTAGCGCTTATCTGGTCTGTGCCAACACACAATTGGCAGTTAATTGCTAAGTATGAGATTCCTACCGCACTACCGATTCAAAGCCCTGATCAAGGTTTATCGCAAGAGCTTAGATTTAATGATCAAATCTATGTTGTGGGAGATCACAAGATGGTTCCATCCCAGCAAGGCGCCCTATTTTCTGGTCGACTTGTTAGTGACTTAATCTTTAACTAATTCAACCAAAGCTTCAGAGATGTGTGGATAGTCCCACACGAATCCTGCTTCTTGAAGTGCCTGAGGTATGACTTTTTTTGAACCTAATACCTCTGAAGAAAATCCGCCTAGAGCAATTTTTAATGCGAACGCCGGAGCTGGAAACAATGCAGGACGATGCATGGCGCGAGCTAAAGCAGAAGTAAATTCTTGATTTGTAACTGGATTTGGAGTTGTCAGATTAATCGGACCGGAGATTGGATTTTCAAGAGCAAAAACTATAGCTCTAATCTGATCATGCAATGTAATCCATGACCACCACTGCTTTCCACTTCCTAGTTTTCCACCTAGACCAAAACGAAACAGAGGAAGCATTTTTCCAAGCGCACCGCCCGTAGGATCTAGAACCAAACCGGTGCGTAGTTTTACTGTTCGCACGTCGCCAGATAAATCTGCTGCCGCTTCCCACTCTCGACAGACAGTAGCTAGGAAATCATCTCCAAATCGATCATTTTCAACCACGGCGCGATTTCCACTTTCGCCATACCACCCAATAGCCGATGCTGAGATGAATACTTGTGGCTTAAGTTCTGCAACTGCAGCGGCGATTGCAGTTGTACCCAAAAGTCGTGAGTTCAAAATCTCTGATTTATATTTTTTGTTCCAGCGCTTATCGCCAACTCCTACACCCGCTAAGTGAATTACTGCATCGACACCATTGAGTGGTTCTAAATCAACGAATCCTGTTTGCGGATCCCACTGAACTTCATCGGAAGAAATAGGAGAGCGACGAACTAAACGTTGAACTAAATGACCTTGTGACTTTAAGTGTCCAACCAAGGCGCTACCAATTAATCCTGAGGCACCAGTTACTGCAATTCGCTGCGCGGTGAACTTACCCATGTTAGAGACCTAGATCAGATTCAAATGCGCCACCTTCTAGACGCTCTTTGAGAGTAACTAGGAATCGAGCTGCATCTGCGCCATCGACCACTCGGTGATCGTAAGAAAGTGCCAGATATACCATTGATCTAATTGCAATACTTTCTCCACCATCATCACCCTTAACAACCATTGGACGTTTTACAACTGCGCCAAGTCCAAGAATTGCAACTTGAGGTTGACTAATAATTGGAGTATCAAAAAGTGCGCCGCGACTTCCAGTATTGGTAAGTGTGAAAGTTCCACCACCTAATTCATCTGGTGTTACTTTGTTATCTCGAGTGCGCGCGGCAAGGTCTGCAATCTTTCTAGCTACTGCTCCCATGTTGAGATCGCCGGCATTTGCAATAACCGGAACCAACAGACCACGCTCTGTATCAACGGCAATTCCAAGATGCTCAGCCCCATGGTAGGTGATTTGGTCTCCTTCAACAGAAGAGTTCAAAACTGGATGCTGTTTTAACGCTTCACAAACAGCCACAGAAAAGAATGGAAGGTATGACAATTTCACACCCTCGCGGTTTTCAAAACTGGCCTTTGCGCGATCTCGCAATCTTGAAATCTTTGTGACATCTACTTCTACAACGGTAGTTAACTGAGCACTCACCTGAAGAGACTCAACCATGCGTGCGGCAATAACCTTACGAAGACGAGACATTGTGACCGTTGTTCCACGAAGTGGTGAGACGGCAACTGCTGATGTTCGGGGAGCAGATGCAGCAGAAGTTACTGCAGGTGCGCTAGCTGTACTAGTTGCAGTGGCAGTAGTTAATGGACGAGCTGCCTCTACGTCTTCACGGCGAATTCGCCCTCCGATGCCAGTACCTTTAACGGTAGAGAGATTGACACCTAAATCGGTTGCTAGTTTGCGAACTAGGGGAGTTACGTAAGCATCTTGAGGTTGAGCAACTGCCACTGCGACAGGAGCCGCTGCTACAACTGGAGCAGCCACAACTGGTGGTGTTACGACCGGTGCTGTTACAACTGGAGCAACAGGCGGTGAAGCAACAACGGGTGCAGAAGGTGCGACAACTGCTCCGGCAGATCCAATTAAACCTAATCTTGCTCCGACAGGAACAGTTGTATCCACTGCTACATCAATAGCCAATAAAGTTCCGGCCACAGGTGAAGGTATCTCTGTATCTACCTTGTCTGTTGAAACTTCAAGCAATGCCTCATCAGCAGCTACTGAATCGCCAATGTTTTTTAACCAGCGAGTTACTGTTCCTTCACTAACGCTTTCTCCGAGTGCAGGCATGGAAATTACTGTGCCTGTCGAATTTGTTGTTGGTGCTGGTGACGCTGGTGCAACGGGAGCGGCAACAACGGGCGCAGCAACGGCAGGTGCAACTGGGGCAGCAACCGGAGCTGCAACGGCAGGTGCTGATGTGACTGCGGCTCCATCGGCGATCACTGCAAGCTCTGCGCCAACAGCAACTGTTTGGTCTACCTGAACAATAATTTTTTGGAGTGTTCCAGATACTGGAGAAGGAATTTCGGTATCGACTTTATCCGTAGAAACTTCTAGAAGCGGTTCATCCACATTGACGTGATCGCCTTCAGCTTTTAACCAACGAGTTACTGTTCCCTCGCTAACACTTTCGCCAAGTGCTGGCATCGTTACAGAAAATGTCATTATCTTCTCCTAGTGGTTATCCGTGTGCGTGAAGTGGTTTGCCGGCAAGTGCCATATGGGCCTCGCCCATAGCTTCTGAAAGTGTTGGGTGTGCATGAATCAATGGTGCAACATCACTAGCACGCGCCTCCCAGTTATAAATTAATTCAGCCTCTGCGAGCAATTCACCAACACGCGCGCCGACCATATGAATTCCCAAAACAGGACCATCTTTTTGAGCGACTAACTTTATGGAACCTGACGTGTTTAGAATTTGCGCTTTTCCATTTCCTGCTAAGTCATATGTCAGTTCAACAACATCATGGCCACGATTTTTTGCCTCTGCTGTAGTCAGACCAACGGATGCAACTTCTGGATCCGAATACGTGACGCGAGGAATTCCGTCGTAATTAATTGGACGAGGATTTAACCCTGCGATTTCCTCTGCGACTAAAATACCCTCTGCAAATCCAACGTGTGCTAGCTGTAAAGTTGGGATCAAGTCACCAACTGCCCAAATGCCTGGAATGTTTGTCCGGCACTTATCATCAACAAGCACATAGCCGCGATCCATTGTTATACCTTGTTCCTGGTATCCAATATTGTCTGAAACCGGTCCACGGCCAACGGCCACCATTAACAACTCTGCAGTTAATGACTTGCCGTCTTCTAGGGTAACTGTCACATCTTTTTTGTTCTTAACGGCCGATGCAAACCTAACGCCTAATTCAAGATTAATTCCGCGCTTGCGAAACGCTCGTTCAAGCTGCTTGCTTGAAGATTCGTCTTCAAGTGCGATCAATCTTGGCAGGCCTTCAACAATTGTTACTTCACTGCCAAATGATTTCCAAACTGAGGCGAATTCCGAACCAATGACTCCGCCGCCAAGAACAATCACACTTTTTGGAACATAGTTGAGTTTAGTTCCGTGATCGGAGGTAATAATTTTCTCTCCATCAATTTCCAATCCGGGAAGAGTCTTTGCGTAAGACCCAGTGGCAAGGACAATGTTCTTGCCGGTGTACTTAACTCCAGCTACTTCGACTGTGTCTTTAGAAACCAATTTTCCGTGACCTTCAACGAAAACTATGCCCCGCGACTTAACCAGACCGGAGAGTCCTTTATATAGCTTGTTGATAACGCCATCTTTGTAAGCGTTGACTCCATCCATGTCCATTCCGTTGAGAGTTGACTTCACGCCAAACTTTGAGCCTTCACGAGCACCATCGGCAATCTCTGCCGAATGTAGAAGTGCCTTAGTAGGGATGCATCCTCGGTGTAAACATGTACCGCCGACTTTGTCTGATTCGATTAATGCGACCGTTAGGCCAAGTTGTGCACCTCTTAGGGCCGCGGCGTAGCCGCCACTTCCACCACCAAGGATTACAAGATCGAATTGCGACACCGACGACTCCTCTCACCAACCAAAAACTTCACGAACTCTTAACTCATTACAGATTCACTAGTTCGCCCAATGCCTCGAGCTTGTCTAGTTTTACTTGAATCTCTAGGGCCTATCTTGCCCCACATTGGGTCAAAGTTCACAATGCAAGCAAGGCCAACTGAGATTAATCACTAACTTCTTTTGATAGAAGGGCTAACCCTGTTCAGCCAAGGTCACAAGTGTGCGAAAAGCCACCCCGGTGCCACCAACAGGTGTATAGCCGTGGGCCTTTCCTTCGTTGTAGGCAGGACCAGCAATGTCTAGGTGCAGCCACGGTTGTTCTGGAGCTACGAACTCTTTGAGAAAGAGCCCCGCAACTAACATTCCACCCATCCGATCACCGATATTTGCTAAATCTGCAACTGGTGAATCTAGTGATGCGCGAAGTTCTTCCGGTAATGGCATGGGCCAAAATTGCTCGCCACTAATAGCTGCACTATCTAAGAACGTATTACAAAACTCCTGGTTATTTGTCATTACAGCACTCGTGCGTGTTCCTAGCGCAACTACTTGAGCACCCGTTAGCGTTGCAACATCTACAATTCCATCCAATTTATTCTTTGATGACTGAGCTTTAACTAATGCATCGGCTAGAACTAACCGACCTTCTGCATCGGGATTGAGAACCTCGACAGTCTTTCCACCAAAAATCGTAATGATGTCACTTGGTCGAACCGCAGTGTCACTTGGCATGTTTTCTGCCAATGGTGCCCACATTTCTATTGCAACAGGAAGCTTGAGTTTTGCAATCGCCAAGACTGCAGCGCAGACAGCGGCAGCACCACTCATGTCAGACTTCATAGCCTCCATTCCTGACGCTGGTTTTAGAGCTAAGCCTCCTGTGTCAAAAGTGATTCCCTTTCCAATATATGAATATCGCTTCGACGGTTTGGTCTTTGGAGTGTAAGAAATATGGAGAAGTCGCGGGGGATTGGCAGAACCCTGACCTACTCCAACAATTCCACCAAAGCCCTGAGCCTTGAGCGCCTTCTCATCCCAAATTTGAAGTTTTAGTCCTGATTTAGCACCGCCTGCAGACTTAACTTCCTCTGAAACCTTTTTACAGAATTTATCTGGAGTTAAGTAGCTAGGAGGCATATTAATTAAGTCACGCACTAGGCCCGCATACTGTGCAATTGTCTCTGCGCGAGAAACAGCTAATTTGCCTTGAGCATTGTTACCTAGCTTTGAAAAGATCGTTATGTTTTTTATGGGATCTTTATGATTACTCTTTGTAGATCCTTTAAATGCAGTGAAGTTGTATGCCCCTAGAGCAGCACCTTCAGCAACAGCGGCAATCTCGTTGGTCTTTCTAGCAGGAAGTGAAAATGTGGCAGATGTGTTTCCATGTAATTCACGTGAAGCACTTCCGGCTGCTCGTCTTAAAGTCTCATGAGAATATGTGGCCGACTTTGCGCCAAGACCAGTAAAAACCATTAACCTCACAAGTGATCCTGGAATCTTGATAACTTCGTCAGCTTTTCCGGTTGCCCCCATGTCGGCTAACTGAGTGATGAGTTTTTTTGTATCTACCACCATGTCGCCAGACTCAATGGCCAGTCCACCCTTTGAATTAGTCGACGCTAATCCCAGTACTAAGACTTCGTCTTTGACCACGCCATCAGAGATTTTTATTCTGCTCATATCGGTAAGCCTAATAGAACTCTTGGTAGGTTTGCACAATGAACACTTCACCACTTAACGATAAACATCTAGCCCTTAAGGCCAAGATGGCAGATTTTGGTGGCTGGATGATGCCAATTGAATATCCTGGATTTGGAGTTCTGGCAGAACATGCTGCTGTCCGTGAAGCAGTAGGAATATTTGATGTTTCTCATCTTGGCAAAGCCTCCGTTGTGGGACCCAGAGCTTTGGATTTTTTAAACTCGATTCTTACAAATGATCTTCGCAAGATCGAAGATGGATCGGCTCAGTACACGCTTATGTGTGATGAAAATGGTGGGGTTGTGGATGATTTGATTGCATATCGAATCAACGAGAGTGATTTCTTTTTAATTCCAAATGCTTCAAATACAACAGAGGTTGTCAGAGTTCTTCAAGAAAATGCCCCTAAGGAAGTCACGGTAAAGAATTTACACAAAGAGTTTGCCGTGATCGCACTCCAAGGACCATTAGCTCCGAAGGTGCTGGAAAAACTTGGGACTAAATCGGACATGCAGTACATGTCTTTCTCAAAGGCAAAAATCGCAGAAGCGGATGTAATTGTCTGCAGGACTGGTTACACGGGAGAGTTGGGTTTTGAGATTGTGCCCAACGTTGACGATGCCAGCCTAGTTTGGGATTGCTTGGTTGATGCAATGAAGGAGTTTGATGGTGTCATATGTGGTCTTGGCGCAAGAGACACTCTTAGAACAGAGATGGGATACCCACTGCACGGACACGAGCTCTCACTTGAGATTTCTCCACTAGAAGCCAATGCATCGTGGGCGGTAGGTTGGAGCAAAAATGGATTCATGGGATCCAAGTTTCTACACAGTCAAAAGGATTCTGGCCCGCACTTTAAAAGTGTGGCACTGAAATCTCTAGATAGGAATATTCCACGCGCAGGTATGTCTGTTAAAAACATGGAGGGACAGTTAATTGGGGAAGTTACCAGTGGAACTTTCTCACCATCCTTGAAACACGGTATTGCTTTGGCTCGCGTAAAAAACGAGATAAGAACCGGGGATAAATTAGTGATAGATATTCGCGGCAGAGAGGGTCATGTTGAAGTAGTAAAACTTCCTTTTGTTACTTCAAATGTTCGTTGAGATTGATCTCGTTTTTGCGATGACTTCTATTTGATTTTTTCGCCGATTTTCACCGTTGGGTGAGGTGCACGCAGCTTTCTCATCTGCGTTGAACGCAGCCAGGCATACATACCTAATCCCTTGGTAGGTGCATCAGGGAACTTTTCAGCAACGATTTTGCGAATACGTCGTGAAAGAAAGAAACCATCGATTACTGCAAAGAGTAGAACTCCATACATGAGGGCTATCGCAGAAATTTGAACTGCGGCTACAGGAATGAGAGTTAAAATGAGTACAAGAAAAATTATTGGTAAAAAGTATTCGCCTGTAGATCGTCTGGAATCAACGTAATTTCGAACAAATCGACGAGCCGGTCCACGATCGCGAATAGGTAAAGCAGAGTCTTCGCCTCGCAAATATGCCGCGCGTTGGGCCAGGCGATTTTGTTTGGCTAGAGCTTTTGCTGCTTTCTTTTGTTCCTTGCCGACAATCGGCGACAGTGAAGATTGCTTTCTTTTGGACTCTGATTCCTTGCGCTTTGGAGTCGCGCGTCCTTTACCAGTTCCATCTACTCCTTGAGGTGTCATGGGGAAATTGTAGAGGGCTCTTAACCCAAGTTTGACTCGCTAGAGGGGGGTACGGGGAGTAGTATTGGGATATCAACATTTGGCACAGGGATCTTTAGCTTGGGAGAGAATAATGACAACTGAAACAACCACTACTACAGGTATTTTGTTAACTGATGTTGCCGCAGCCAAGGTATCGGCTCTACTTGCTCAAGAAGGTCGCGATGATTTGAACCTTCGAGTAGCAGTTCAGCCAGGTGGCTGTTCTGGGTTGAAGTACCAGTTGTATTTTGATGACCGAAACATGGATGGAGACATCGTCCGCGAGTTTGGTGCAGTTAAAGTCATCACAGACAAGATGAGTGATCCTTATCTTTCAGGTGCCACAATCGATTTTGTAGACACAATCGAAAAGCAGGGTTTTACGATCGATAATCCGAATGCAGCTGGGTCATGCGCATGCGGCGATTCTTTTAACTAAAAAAACCTAATACACATAAGATCCCAACATGAAAATTGGTGTTGCGGGCTCTGTTGGTATTGACCATCTGATGGTTTTTTCAGGCAAGTTCACCGACTCACTGGTTGAAGGTTCTTTAGAGAAAGTCTCTCTTTCCTTTCTTGTCGACAGCATGGATGTTCGACGTGGGGGATGCGCGGCAAACATTGCTTTTGGAATGGGAGTCTTAGGCCTTAATCCCATACTCATCGCAGCAGTTGGAAAAGATTGGGCAGATTACGATTCTTGGCTATCTCGTCATGGCGTGGATACATCGCAGGTACTAATCTCAACGACACTTCATACCGCCCATTTTGTTGTAACAACGGATCAGAGTTTGAACCAGATTGCATCGTTTTTTCCTGGTGCGATGAGTGAGGCAAGAAACATAGAACTGCCTCCCATTATGGACAGTGTTGGACGATTAGACATGATGGTCATTTCACCTGATGATCCAGCGGCGATGCTTAACCACTCAGATGTTTGTCGCCAGCTATCGATTCCATTTGCAGCCGATCCATCACAGCAGATGGCTCGAATGACTGGGGAAGAGATCAAGGCGCTAATTGAAGGAGCCACATACCTGTTTCTTAATGAATACGAATTGGCGCTTGCGATACAAAAAACCGGGTGGAGTGACCGAGAGATTCTTGAGAAAGTGAAGTATCGAATTGTCACACTGGGCTCTAAGGGAGCAAAAGTGGAGAGCACAGATGGTGAATTAGTCCATGTTGGTTGCCCTACCGAAAAATCAAAGAAGGATCCAACAGGAGTTGGAGACTCTTTCCGATCTGGATTCATTGCTGGACTATCGTGGGGAGTTTCCCATGAACGTTGCGCGCAGTTAGGGGCGATGATCGCTACCTATGTCATTGAAACATTGGGTACTCAGGAATATCGATTTACAAAGCCAGAATTTGTGGAGAGATTTGCTGAGGCCTATGGCCAAGAGGCTGCCAATGAAATTGCCCTGCACCTTAAATAAGGCCACCATCCTTAATAAACCCTGCTAGGTGTGAGGAGTGCCACCACTTACTGGATAGGGGCTCGTGCAACGCTTACGGCAAATACAAACTATCCTTAGCCCTATGCGATTTGGCCCTTTCACTTCACGCCTTAAAGGGCTTTTCTTAGTAGCTCCAATCATGTTCCTAACTGGTTGCTCACAAGTTTCTGGACTTGGTTTTGAAGAGGGCGTGACAAGTGTCAATGATCAGTCGCTGTCTTTGTGGCAGGGAGCATGGATTGCCGGCGGAGTTGTAGGAGTAATTACTCTTATTTTGATTTTATGGCCAGCAGTATTTCACCGTGGAAAAAAAGATGGGCCTGAGTTTCCTAAACAAACCCAGTACAACATTCCCGTTGAACTTGCTTACACAATCATTCCCTTTATCATCGTTGCAGTTCTATTTTTCTATACGGTGCAAAAGCAAAATGTGATTACAGAAAAAACTGACACTTATGCACACGAAATTATCGTCGAAGGTTTTCAATGGTCATGGCAATTTTCATATCCTGAAGCGGGACCAGAGGCGGTCGTAACTGGAACACCTGGGCAACCTCCAACTTTGGTGGTCCCGGTGGGTCAGCGCGTGAGATATACCCTGACTGCAAATGATGTTGTCCATGGATTTTGGGTTCCGGCCTTTATGATGCAAATGCAGAATTTACCTGGAGTCACAAACCGTATGGAATTTACTGCAAATAAGATTGGTGAGTACCCAGGCCGTTGCAATATCTTGTGCGGTCGCAATCACTCGCTTATGTTGTTTAAAGTCAAAGTTGTAACTCTGGATGAGTACAAAGCTTATCTAGAAACAATTAAGGGGAGCCAAGCATGACAACCTATGCCGAACGTCCGACCCTCACCCAGGCGCCATCCTTAAACTCTCCGAAAGGCAAGAGTTTTGTAAAGTGGATAACATCAACTGATCACAAGACCATTGGTTATCTCTATCTCTTTACTTCTTTTGCGTGGTTTTTGATTGGCGGAATATTAGCTCTGGCGCTGAGAGCCGAACTTGCTCGCCCTGGAATGCAGTTTTTAAGTAACGAGCAGTACAACCAAATTTTCACAATGCACGGGACCATCATGCTCTTGATGTTTGCTACGCCGCTTTTTGTTGGCTTTGCAAATGTGATCATGCCCTTGCAAATTGGAGCCGCCGACGTAGCATTTCCTCGCCTTAATATGCTTTCGTATTGGTTGTATTTGTTTGGCTCATTGATGGCCTTTGGTGGGTTCCTTTCACCTGGGGGAGCAGCCTCTTTTGGTTGGACCGTGTACGCACCTCTTTCTAATGCAACGTATTCACCGGGGATCGGTTCAGATCTTTGGCTTATAGGTCTTGCAATTAGTGGTGTTGGAACAATTCTCGGAGGCGTTAACTTCATTACAACGATTTTCACAATGCGCGCTCCTGGAATGACAATGTTTAGAATGTCCATCTTTTCTTGGAACGTTTTGCTTACTGCAATTCTTGTTCTACTTGCCTTCCCACCTTTAGCGGCGGCATTGCTTGGCTTAGAAGCAGATCGACTATACGGAACCAATCTGTTTAATCCAGAAAATGGTGGAGTGATGTTGTTCCAGCATCTTTTCTGGTTCTTCGGACACCCTGAGGTTTATATCTTGGCACTTCCATTCTTTGGAATTGTGACGGAGATTTTGCCAGTATTTAGCCGTAAACCAATTTTTGGTTATAAAGGCTTAATCGCTGCAACCATTGCAATTGCAGCTCTATCGGTCTCTGTCTGGGCTCACCACATGTTTGCATCAGGACAAGTTCTTCTTCCATTCTTCTCATTTATGACATTTTTGATCGGTGTTCCAACAGGAGTTAAGTTCTTTAACTGGATCGGAACAATGTGGCGAGGTCACGTAACTTTTGAAACTCCAATGTTGTGGGTCATGGGCTTTTTAGTCACATTCTTGTTTGGTGGAATTACAGGAATTATCTTGGCTTCTCCGCCTCTAGATTTTGCAGTCTCTGCAAGTTACTTCGTCGTGGCTCACTTCCACTATGTTCTCTTTGGAACGGTTGTATTTGCAATGTTTGCCGGTTTCTATTTCTGGTGGCCTAAATTTACTGGTCGTATGCTCAATGAAACTCTTGGAAAGATTCACTTCTGGACATTATTCATTGGCTTCCACTTAACCTTCCTTATTCAGCACTGGTTAGGAATCAAAGGATTCCCGCGACGCTATGCTGATTACTTAGCAACAGATGGTTTTACGTTTATGAACACTGTTTCAACAATCGGCTCCTTCCTTTTGGCGCTTTCGATGATTCCTTTTGCAATCAACATTTGGATTACCCAGAAGGCTCCACTTGTTGAGGTAGATGATCCATGGGGCTACGGTTCATCACTTGAGTGGGCCACATCATGTCCACCACCACGTCACAACTTCTTAACGATGCCTCGAATTTCAAGTGAGCGACCAGCCTTTGACCTTCACCATCCGCATATAAAGACAGAAGGGCATTAATCAATCATGAAGGCATCATGGAAACTCTTCGGTGGACTTAGTGTTTTCTACTTCTTACTAACTGTCGTCTATTGGTATGTCGGGGGCGAAGAAGTTGGAATAGCCGGGCTACTACTGTCCGGATGTTTAGCTGGCATGGTTGGTTTTTATGTGTGGTTTACACAAAAAAGAATTGGTGTAACTCTTCCTGAAGATAATTTAACTGCAGAGATTTCAGATGGCGCGGGCGAACTTGGTTTTTATAGCCCTCATTCATGGTGGCCTCTTCCGGTGGCACTTGCAGCCTGCACGATGGGTCTTGGTCTAATTATTGGATGGTGGCTAACTCTTATTGGTCTAGGTGCATTGGTAATCTCCGTTATTGGAATGGTTACCGAGTACGAGAAGCCACTAACTTCTAGTTAAAACCTGCAGTTTTAAGGTTTTCCTTGATCTCTCCTATAGCAGCGTTTATAAGTAACGATTGAGGTATCACAGATATGAGTCAGATTAGAGCGCAGATTCTTCCTTCAGAAATACCCAATACAGCAGCGGCCAGAATCACAATCGATGCTCCAGCTGAAAAGATTTTTGATTTACTAGCAAATCCAAGAGATCATCATTTATTTGATGGTTCGGGCACCGTAAAAAAGGCTATTTCAGCGCCAGATCGATTGTTTCTTGGAGCAACATTTTCAATGTCGATGAAGATTAAGTTGCCTTATCGAATCAAAAATACAGTTGTTGCTTTCGAAAATGACAAGAAGATTTCGTGGTGTCATTTAATGAAGTGGACATGGACATATGAGCTACAAGATTTGGGCAATGGTTCAACGCAAGTCACTGAATCATTCGATGCCAGCCAAATAGCCCCATTTGCCCGATGGTGGCTCAAAAAGTCAGGGGCGATGGCTCACAATCCAAAGTGGATGGCGAAGTCACTTGTTGCTCTAAAGGCAATCTGCGAGCGTTAGTGGTTTTCGATCTGCTTGAGATCATCAGCAGAGACTTTAGGAACAGCCTCTGCATTAGCTTTACTCAACCGTGCACGAAGCTTGTTCTTTAATGCACCAGCTCGTTTAACTCCACGGGCATCAACTGCCGGCAGATCCAAAGCTGGTAGCTGCTCATGTGAGGTTAGGATGAAAGCTTTTTCTGGAGAGATTGGCTCGTGAACTTCTACAAACTCACCGCTAGGCATACGCAGCAAGCGTCCTGTTTCACGTCCGTGCAGAACTAGTTCACGATCTGCTCTTTGAAGTGAAAGACATAATCTTTTCGTAATGATGAATGCAAGTGGAGGCAGTACCAATACTCCAATTCGAGTTCCCCACATGATTTGATTAATCGATAGATCAAAGTGAGTAGCGATCAAGTCATTTCCACCATTGATCAATGTGACAAGCATGAAGGTCAATGACATGGCACCTAAGGCAGTGCGATTAGGTGCGTTGCGTGGTCGATCCAGCAAGTGGTGCTCACGCTTGTCACCTGTTATCCAGCTTTCAATGAATGGATAAAGCGCCATTCCTGTGAACAAAATTCCTGGAATTATCAAACCTGGAATCAAAATGTTCCATGAGATTGTGTAACCAAAGAAATAAGTCTCGATAGGTGGAGCCATGCGCACTAAGCCATCGAGCCAACCCATATACCAGTCAGGCTGAGAGCCGGCAGAAATCTGTCCAGGATTGTATGGACCGTAAAGCCAAATCGGGTTAATCGATGCGACGGCGCCAAGAAACGCGGTTACACCAAAGACAATAAAGAAGAATCCACCGGCCTTGGCCATATACATAGGCATCAATGGATAACCAACAACGTTCTTTTCAGTTCTTCCTGGACCTGGATACTGTGTGTGCTTCTGGTACCAAACCAACATTAAGTGCACGGTAATTAAAGCTAAGAATGCCCCGGGCAATAAGAGGACGTGAACGATATAAATTCTCGGGATAAACAACTCCCCAGGGAAGACTCCACCAAAGGCAAAATATGAAAGATAGGAACCCACAACAGGAATAGCTTGAATTATTGCCTCTGCAATTCGAATACCTGTACCTGACAAAAGATCATCTGGAAGTGAGTATCCAAGGAAGCCTTCGACAATTCCTAGAGTCAACAGCCCGATACCGATAATCCAGTTTCCTTCGCGAGGCTTACGGAATGCTCCGGTAAAGAAGACTCGAAGTAAGTGGGCAACAATTGCGGCCATAAAGATAAGAGCTGCCCAGTGATGAATTTGGCGCATGAGCAAACCACCGCGAACTTCAAATGAGATGTGCAGCGCAGACGCATAGGCTGCAGACATCTTGACACCCTCTAATGGTTGGTAATCGCCTTCATAGACAACTTCGCGCATTGATGGGTCAAACCAAAAAGTAAGAAATGTTCCAGATAGCAGCAAAATAACAAACGAGTAGAGTGCCACTTCACCAAGCAAGAATGACCAGTGATCCGGAAAGACTTTCTTCAGGCTCTTTTTTAAGAACGCAGCAGCGCCAGTTCTTTCGTCAACATAATTGGCAACTTGGCCTAACTTTGCTTCGACTGTCATTATTTTTCACGCCCCCAGAAACTAGGTCCTACTGGTTCAGAAAATGGTTTACGAGCAACGAGGTAGCCCTCACTGTCCACTGTGATATCTAACTGCGGAAGTGGTCTGGCCGCAGGTCCAAATATCACCTTGGCGGCGCGAGTTACATCAAATGTTGATTGGTGGCACGGACACAACAGGTGCTTGGTTGTTTGTTCATACAAGGCAACCGCGCAGCCCATATGAGAACAAATCTTTGAAAAGGCGATGATGCCTTCGTGCGTCATTGCAAGGCGATCTGGCTCCAAGTTGAACTCAGAAGGGCGAAGACGAATCAGCAAAAGAGCATCTTTTGCAATGTCATCTAAATGGCGATCTTTAGGATTGGCAAACTCTGGCATCACTTGAGCTACAGAACCAACTTCTAAATCAGAGGCCTTAATGCGTCGATCGCCAGGATCGGTTACTAGATATGTTCCAGATTTCCAATTAGTCATTTTTTGTTCTGGCCCAGGCAAAGGACCAAGATCGCGTAGAAGCAAAATAGGTGAGATCGCTGAAAGACCAAGTGCGGCGCCTAGAGATCTTTTGATTAGAGAGCGACGACCAAGACCCGAGTTTGCTGCACCTTCTTTTACTGTGTCAACAAAATCTTTTCGATCTTCTTCGGGTGAGCGAAATTCATGACGCTGCATTACAACTTCGTGATCTGGCATTAATGTCTTAGCCCAGTGAATAGCGCCAAGGCCAATAAAAAATAATGAGATAGCCATTCCTAAACCAAGACCTAGCTGGTGAGCATTTTGATTGCCCATGATAGGAATGAAAATAAAGATGTCATCCGGGATAAAAACGTAAGAAACTACAAGCAAAACAGTTCCTAATGCAGATATACCAAACATTGCTGCAACTTGGCGCTCTGCGCGATCGGCAGCCTTTGGATCGGTATCGGATTTGCGATAAACGTGTTCTGGAAGACCAGGATCCTTAATTGGTTCTAGTTGATTGCTCATTTTTTACTTCGCCTTCGTGGCTAGCCAGACGGCCACCCCGATAAGTAAACCAAGACCCAATGTCCAAGCAAGTAGTCCTTCTGTTACTGGACCTACTCGTCCCAATGAAGCTCCACCAAGATTTGGTTCTGCCTCTGCTGATTTAATCCACTTGATAATTGAGAGTTTTTCTTCTGGTGTGATTGTCTTGTCATTAAAGACTGGCATTGCCTGTGGCCCAGTAACCATCGCTTCATAAATATGTTTAGGCAATACGCCCATCACTGTTGGCGCATATTTTCCTTGTGTAAGAGCTCCACCTTGTCCGGCGAAGTTGTGGCACATCGCGCAGTTGTTTCTAAAAAGTTCGCCACCTTCTGCAGTACTTCCATCTCTTTCAAAATTAAGTAGTTCCATACCTGGAATTTCTGGGCCAGGGGCAAGGGATGCAACATAGGCAGCTAATGCAGCAACTTCTTCTTCAGTGTAGACAGGTGCTTTTCTCATAGCCTGTGTGCTCATATCGGCCATAGGCATGCGTCCTGTGCCAACTTGGAAATCAACTGATGCAGCGCCGACACCAATTAAAGATGGAGCAATAGAAACACCTTCTGCATTAAGTCCATGGCAAGAAGAGCAACCCTTTAAGAAAATCTGTCGACCTTCTTCGATCAAGGTTGAACGCTCGACAGCATTTGTCTCGTTTGCAGTAGTAGCACTTGCAACGCTAAATGTTCCGCCGATGCCCAGTAAGGCAATAATCAACAGGAGAGGTGCTGCTGCCTTGTGGCGGCGAAAGCGTGATAAACGTTTCACAGTTTTCCTTTGCTACTTAATGAGATAGATCGCTGAGAAAAGTGCGATCCATACAACGTCGACGAAGTGCCAGTAATAAGAAACAACAATTGCAGTAGTTGCCTGTTGACTTGTAAATCTACGAGCTTTTGCAACGCGAACCATCACAATCAAGAATGCAATTAATCCACCGATTACGTGCAGGCCGTGGAATCCAGTGGTGACATAGAAAACTGAACCAAAGGCATTTGAGGACAAGGTCAATCCTTCGCTGACCAAAACAGCGTATTCATAGACTTGACCAGCTACGAAATATGCACCCATGACAACAGTTAGGGCAAACCATTCCCTCATTCCCCATTTACTGATTTGAAAGATTGTTCCCGTTCTGCGATTTTGAAAGCGCTCTGCGGCGAAAACACCAAACTGACATGTGACAGAAGACAAAACTAGGATTGTTGTATTGAAAGCTGCAAAAGGTATGTCTAAAAGTACGGTTGATTCGCTCCAGATACTTGGCCCTTGCACTGCCCGAATTGTGAAGTACATTGCAAAGAGAGCGGCAAAAAACATTAACTCACTTGAGAGCCAGACGATCGTTCCAACTGCTACGGCATTGGGACGCGTGATCTTATGATGGTCAACGTTGCTGGTCATAGGGGAGATTATTCCCGAAAATACTGCTCCCGTCTGCCTGGCTACCCCTCAAACCCCATCGTTTTGAAGGTCGATTGCGTGAAACCGATCACCTTAATCGGAGCATTTTTTGGTTCTATAAATGGGCAAAACAAGGTGAGTCTGGCAATAGACTTTTGCCTATGGCTGACACAAAAAAACAGATCATCGTCTATTCAGATGATTCCTCTGTTCGCGCCGCTGTAATTTCTGCACTAGGAAAACGCGCAGCTAAAGACCTTCCAGAACATGAATTCCACGAGTTTGCTACCGCGCCAGCCTTAAGGGCCTATGTGGATACCAAAAATCTCTCAGGAGGCTTTAGAGCAGATCTATTCATACTTGATGGAGAGACTTCACCAGAAGGAGGTTTGGGAGTAGCCCGACAACTCAAAGATGAAGTATTTAACTGTCCGCCAGTTTTGGTGATTACGGGCAGACAAGAAGATTCTTGGCTTGCTGCATGGTCCATGGCCGAGGCATCTGTAGTCCACCCAATTGATCCATTCACACTTGCAAAAACGGCGGCAGAGTTACTGCGTGGAGCAGCGCCAGCGACTGCTTAACTTAAATGATGAGTCAGAATCTGTGGCACGAGTATTTAGGTGAACTAGATTCTGGCCGAGATTTATCAGTTGAAGCTATTCAATGGTGCATGAATGAAATTCTCACTGGCCAAGCCTCAGATGAACAAATCAAAAGCTTTCTTCTTTCATTAAAATCTAAAGGCGAAACTGCTCAGGAAATAGGAGCATTGGTCTCACAGATGTATCGGTATTCCAGTCCTATCTCCATTACAGAAAGGGCGGTCGATACTGTTGGCACGGGTGGCGATGGCGCGAATACAATAAACATTTCAACAACTGCGGCGATTATCGCAGCTGCTGCTGGCGTTAAAGTGATTAAGCATGGAAATCGTGCCGCATCGTCAAAATCTGGATCGGCGGATCTGCTTGAAAGTCTGGGGATCACAATAAATCTAGATGGTAAAGGCGTTGCGGCAACCTTTGAACAACTCGGTATTGGTTTTTGTTTTGCACCGATTTTTCATCCCGCCATGCGCTTTGCCGCTAATGCAAGAAAAGAGTTGGGTGTTCCAACTGTTTTTAACATTTTGGGTCCCTTAGCTAATCCGGCCTCACCAAAGGCGGCTGCAATTGGGGTATCCAATGAAAAAATGATGCCAGTAATGGCCAAAGTGCTCCTCGAAAAAGGCGTTGACGGTTTTGTATTTAGGGGAGATGATGGAATAGACGAGATTACCTTGGCTTCGACAACCACAATTTCCACGCTTTCTAATCAGAACATCTCAACTGAAAAAATAGATCCAAAAGATTTTGGAATTTCACGCTCGCCAATTTCAGATCTTCGAGGGGGCGATAGTTCCCACAATGCCAGTATCACAATGGCAATTTTTGAAGGTGAGGCAGGAGCGCCCCGAGATGCCGTCCTACTTAACGCCGCCGCTGCAATCGCAGCATATGAAGGGCGTTCTGACATTAATGTTAAGGAAAGAATTGAATTAGGTCTATTAAGAGCTGCAGAGGCCGTTGATTCTGGCGCGGCAAAGAATTTAGTTAAGCAATGGGCCTTACTCAGTAAACAATTAGCGTGAGCAGTACTCTCAACGCATGGCAATAACAGGTGCACCTACGGGTTGGATAAATGATTGGGCTGCGGCAGGGCATGGTGAAAATTCAAGAATCGGGATCATTTTGGTTCACGGCTTTACAGGTTCGCCAGCATCCATGCGCCCATGGGGAGAATTCTTAAATTCAAAGGGCTACACCGTAAGAGTTCCATTGTTGCCGGGACATGGAACCAAGGTTGAAGATTTGAATACAGTGAAGTGGCAAGAGTGGCCAGCAAAAGTCATCTTTGAAATAGAACAAATCTCACAATCCTGCGACAGAATATTTCTGATTGGACTTTCAATGGGTGGGGGCACAATTCTAAATGTCGCCGCATCTATGGCTAATGAAGACTCCAACCATAAAAACATAGTCGGAATCATTTTGGTAAATCCTATGATTCATGTTCGCGGCGTTCCGGCAGAGTTGGCCTACTTTTTATCCAGGTTCCAACGTCTTCGCAAAAGTGTTGGAGATGACATTAAGCGACCCGGAATCACAGAATGGGGCTATGACGCACTACCTACCCGGGGCGTGCATCAACTCCTAAGAATGCTTCGGATTACAAGGCGTAATTTACCTTCAATAAAAATACCTCTTCAACTTTTTCACTCAGTATCTGACCATACGCTTCCTGTAAGCAATACAGAGATAGTCTTGAAGGAGATTGGGTCAGTAGAAAAGAATCGAATTGAACTTATGAATAGTTACCATGTGGCAACTATGGATTACGACCAGGAATTAATCTTCCATAACTCATTGACTTTCATAGAAAGTCTCACAAGCAAACAAAACTAGTCATTGGATTGAGATTTAGTGTGCAAATCTCATGCCTTTCACGAACAAGGAGAAACTGAGAAACTACAGATCTCCGGAAATGATTAAATCTGAAAGTGGAAAACGCTCACGCGGTAGGACTTCTCGCTCCCTTGCTTGTCCCTCCGGAAGGTTTTCTGCCGGCCCCTGTCGACCAATTGCCAGAACTACAATGCAATCACGCTGCCCGGAAATATCAAATGTCTTGTTCATTTTCTCTTTATCAAAACCGATCATCTGGTGAACAATAAAACCTCGATGGTGAGCTTCGATAGTAAGTTGTGAAACAGCCAACCCTGTGTCAAATAACGCTATTGGCGGGTAGATATGACCTTCAGTCTTTTGTTCAACGATAACTGCTACCAACGCGGAAGCATTTGGGGCCCACACTTGATTGAACCCTGAAATCGCCTCGCATATTTTTTGAAAAGTTTCATCTCCCCGCCTTGAAATGATAAATCTCCAAGGCTGAAAGTTGTATGAGGAAGCAGCCCATCTGGCTGCTTCTAAAAGCGCTGTCATATCTTCGGTCGAAATTAAAGCTGTGGGATCAAAGGATCGAGGGCTCCAGCGCTCGGTGAGAATTGGATGTATCGGTACTGATGTTTCGGCTTTTTTCTGCATATCCAAACTCTATTCCAATTCAGCGATGGCCACTCTAGTTAAACCAGCGAATCATTCCAATTACTCCAGCCGTTGCGTAGAAAAATTGAAGAAAGAGAATTCCATTGTGTCCGCTGATTTTTGCCCAAATTCCAATAAGTACGGAGGAGCTCAATAGAAGGGTAAATCCAATAAACTCAGCCCCGATGTTTGCTGCAATAAGCATTGAGTAAACAATTGCAGTGACAACTCCACTCCACTCTAAAACCTTTGCTCGTGTCATGGCTGCCTCATTTCGATTGAATTTATTTACTGGAAAACTACTTTTTTGTGGATTCTAATTACCGTAGATCTCTTGGGGTTACAACAATCTCCTCTGTATCAATTCTATGTGCTTGGAAGGAGTTCACAGGTGAGTCACTTGGATAGCCGATCGCAATGCCACAAAGCAATCGGTAGTCCTTAGAAATATCAAATTCTTTTCGCACTACATCATCCCAAATTGCCACGGCGCCCTGTGCGCAGGTACCAAGTCCGTGAGAATGGGCCGAAAGCATCAAATTCGACATCATCAATCCAGCATCTGATGCGGCATAAATATGAAGGCTCTTGTGCACGTAGACAAACATTTCAACGGGAGCGCCAAAAAAGGAATAGTTCTTTGCCCACTGTTGATCACGTGCAGCTCGGTCGCCTCGCTTTACTCCAAAAAGTTCATAGAGTTCCCTACCAACTCTTTCAGATCGCGGCTTAAGTTCTGCCGGATATGGTTTTGCGATACTTCGATTACTCGTTGGCAGTCCATAACGAGAGTAGAGAATTCGAAGCTTATGGATAAAACCTTTACGCAGAATTCGTGAGAGAACAGCCCATCGGGATAAGAACTCTGAACTTATCCGATCGCGGGTTTGTCCAGTTGCTACAGCAATCTTGAAAGGTCGAGTGTTGGACCAACTTGCGGCAGTTAAAGAGTCTTTTAAAATCTGATCAAGAATTTCTTGGGGGACAGGAGTAGATAGAAAATCTCGAGTACTTCTTCGAGAGGCCAGAAACTTCGAGAAATCTTCTGGGTTAATTGCAAAACGTGGATTATTCACAGGGTAAGCCTAGCGAGAAAGTTTGATACTGATTGGAAATCAACTAAAAACTATAGAAAACCAGATATGTCGAAAGAGTGAACATAATTGCCGCAACGATTAGATCTAGAATTTTCCAGAAAATTACCTTCACCATAAATCGAGCAGCCATTTTGGAACCAAATCCGATGAAGAAAAACCAAAGAAAACTGGCCACCATGGCACCTGAGGAGAAAAGCCATTTCTCAGATGGAAATTGATTAGCGATACTGCCCAAGAAAATGACAGTGTCAAGGTAAACATGGGGATTAAGGAAAGTCAGTCCAAGAACTGTAAGGATAGTTTTCTTCCTGGAAACTATTGCGCCTTGCTCTAAAGTTAAAGAGTTATGTTTAAATGCTGATCGCAAAGATTTGATACCAAAAAAAGCTAAATAGGTAACTCCAAACCAGCGGACAACTTCTAGTACTTGTGGAGCCGATTCAATCGCCTTGCCTAAACCTGCTGTACCAGCTGCGATTAACAAGGCATCTGAAACAGCACACAACAGGACGACGATGAGTACATGTTGGCGTTGAAGACCCTGCCTGATAACGAATGCGTTCTGGGCACCAATTGCGATTATCAGAGCCAAACCAGAGGCAACACCAGAGGAAAACGCAATCATGAACGCAGACTGTACATTAAGAAGCGAATGAGACGGTGGACGATACTGGGATCGAACCAGTGACCCCCACAATGTCAATGTGGTGCTCTACCGCTGAGCCAATCGTCCTCGGTGGTCAAACTATACAACAGGGGATTTAAATCAGATAGCCAGAATGTGTTTGCTCATCGCGCGAAATCATCTTCGATACGCTCAATATCATCTTCTCCAAAGTATGTCCCAGTTTGTATCTCGATAAAAATCAATTCCTTCTCGCCAGTATTTCCAATTCGGTGAAGTTCTCCAATTGCAACATCGACTGTTTCACCTGGTTGTTTTGTAAATGTTTTCCCATCAAGAACAACAGTGGCAGTGCCAGAAACAATGAACCAGTGTTCAGCACGTTTTTGATGTCTTTGATATGAAAGTCTGGCTCCAGGATTTACATAGATGCATTTAATTTTATGCACGGAGCTCTCTTGAAGAATCTCATAGCGACCCCATGGTCTTCTCGATTCATCAGACAAGGTGTTCACCTCAGTTCTCATCCTTAAGATCTTGCGATCATTTCTTCGTAGATAGTGGAGGTCGGGACGGGATTTGAACCCGTGTAGAGGGATTTGCAGTCCCTTGCCTCGCCTCTCGGCCACCCGACCATAGAAAAATCGCTGGCGAACAAAAATTTATGGAAATTTTTGTCTGAGGTGCGATTATCAGAGCGGACGACCGGGTTCGAACCGGCGACCTGAACCTTGGCAAGGTTCCGCGCTACCAACTGCGCTACGTCCGCGAGGAAGTTAAATCTATCGCAGGAGGCCCCTAAGCGCCAAAGTGAGAAGCATTGGTTAGCGTTCTCCTGTGTCCACTTCACATGACGATGCCTTCTTCTGGATGGGAGGGCTTCTAGCCACAAACCTTCTGGAGATTTCAAAAGATCCATCATGTTTAGGCGATGGGGGGTTTTGGGCAGTTAGTTCAACATTTGAAGGTGATTTTATTGCAGCAAAATTTGCAACAGTTGAGAAGAAAAATTTCCCAGATCAACCATGGCAATCATTGCAATCCTCATGGACAAGTTCGTTGAGCAAAGACGAGTACATAAATTACGTTGAACGTATCAGGGACTCAATTTCGGATGGTTGGGTGTATCAAGTAAATGCTTGTCGAATTCTTTCTAACAGTAGCGATGTGAAGACACTTGCCGGCTTGTTCAGTAAAATTTTGCAAGAAAATCCTTCACCGCTAGCAAGCTACCTACAAATTCCTGGATTAAACATTGCTTCGGCCTCACCAGAGCTTTTCCTTTCGCGTGATGGAGATGCGATCAAAACTTCACCCATTAAAGGAACACAGGAACCAAACAAAGGCAGTTTCGGGCAAAAAGATCGCGCCGAAAACATAATGATCGTGGATCTTATGCGCAATGACCTGGGGCAGATTTGTAAAAGTGGAAGCATTCAAGTTCCCCGATTGTTATCTAGCGAAAATCATCCAGGTTTGACACATCTTGTATCGGATATTCATGGAACGTTGAGAGAAGAAATTGCATGGAGTGAAATATTTCACCTACTCTCCCCGGCAGGTTCTATAAGTGGTGCTCCTAAATCTTCGGCAACGCAGGTGATAAAAGAAAATGAAGGGGTGCGCGGTCCGTATTGCGGTGTATTGGGTTGGGTTCAATCAGATAGAGCTGAGTTATCGGTAGCTATAAGAATTTTCTGGAAAGACAACGGAATACATTTTGGAACTGGCGCCGGAATTACTTGGTCGAGCAAAGCACTTGATGAATGGAACGAAACGGTGTTAAAGGCAGATCGCCTGATTAAGATCGCCGGAGGTATTCTTTCGTGAAAGTTATTTATAACGGCAATCTTCTAGATCGCAGCCAAACCCCATGTAGTGAACAGGGGTGGCTGCCTGGAGAAGGAATTTTTGAAACCATCAAAACTGTTGATTCCAAGCCGTGGGCATTTTCACGCCACATGCGAAGAGCGGTAACAAGTGCTCCTTTAGCAGGTGCAACAATTCCCACAGAAGAGCAGTTGCGGGCCGGTGTTGAACAATTACTCAACCAACAAATTTATGACCGCGGGATGTTGCGTTTATCCTTTAGCAGCAATGGGGATTGGTTGGCTGTTCATATTGCTTATTCTGAGTTGATTAAAGCTGCAAGAGTGATGACACATACAGTGCGAATTTCTACATCAGGAACTCAGGTGAAGAGATTTCCATACGAGCACCGATTAGCAATTGTAAAAACAGCTCAGAGTATGGGTTTTGATGAAGCAGTTGTTCTAAATGAACACAACAAGATTAGCGAAGCTGCAGTGAGTAATCTTCTCCTGAAAATTAACGGTCAGTGGATTACTCCGCCTTTAACTGATGGGGCACTTCCTGGGGTAGTGCGCGCCCTTGTATTAGAAAATTGTGATGTCAGCGTGCGCAGCATCGATATTTCAGTAATGCATGAAATTGAATCTGCCTTTCTTATCGGCAGCCTTCGCATTGCGCAGTCAATAGACTCCATCGATTCACGGCCTTTGCTACAAAGTTCTGATTTCCAGTGTGAAATTCATGCGATGGCCCTTAGGACTTCGGTAGGCTAATCACATGTCTACGATTTCAATTACCGTTGATGGCGCTTCGGTAACCATAGAAGCCGATCAACGGCCAACTCATATTTTTGCAGAGAACAAAGAAATCGTAGTTGTGCGCGTCAACGGGGTTCTAAAGGATTTGTGGACTGAACTCTCTAATGGAGATGTCATCGAGAGTGTCTCAATTTCTTCGGAAGACGGTCTTGCAGTTCTTCGACATTCCACTGCTCACGTTATGGCACAAGCAGTACAGGAAGTTTTTGCCAATACAAAGTTAGGTATTGGCCCTCCGATAAAGGATGGCTTTTACTATGACTTTGATCTTAAAGAGAATTTTAATCCTGATGATCTAATCAAGATCGAAGCAGCGATGAGAAAGATCATTAAAGAGGGTCAACGGTTTCGTCGTCGGGTTACTACCGAAGCAGATGCGTTGGCCGAACTAGCCCATGAGCCATATAAATGTGAACTTATTGGCATTAAGGGTCCAGCTGGGGAAGAAGCATCGGTTGAAGTCGGTGGTGCTGAGTTAACTATCTATGACAATTTAGGTAGAGATGGAAATCCGGTGTGGAGTGATCTTTGTAGAGGACCACATTTACCATCAACTAAGTTGATTCCAGCTTTTAAACTGATGCGCACGGCTGCTGCCTACTGGCGAGGTTCAGAGAAAAACCCAATGCTTCAACGCATTTACGGAACTGCGTGGCCATCTGTTGATCAACTCAATGCGTATCTGGAGTTATTGGCAGAAGCGGAGAAGCGAGATCATCGACGATTGGGAAATGAACTCGATCTATTTTCCTTTCCAGAGGAGATTGGTTCTGGTTTAGCTGTATTTCATCCAAAGGGCGGAATCATCAGGCGCGCTATGGAGGATTACTCACGACTTAGACATGAAGAAGAAGGCTATGACTTTGTATATTCACCACATTTAACAAAGGCTGCCTTATTTGAAACATCCGGTCACTTGCAGTGGTATGCCGATGGAATGTATCCACCAATGATTTTGGATGAAGAACATAATCCAGATGGAACAATTAAGCGGGCCGGCCAGCAATATTTTATGAAGCCGATGAACTGTCCTTTTCATAATCTCATTTATAAGGCCAGAGGGCGTTCTTACCGAGAACTTCCATTGAGGTTGTTTGAATTTGGAACTGTATATCGCTATGAAAAGTCAGGCGTTCTGCATGGCATCACTCGCGCACGAGGCTTTACTCAAGATGACGCACATATTTACTGCACAAAGGAGCAGATGGTAGGAGAGTTAGATTCACTTCTTACATTCGTGCTTAATCTCTTGCGTGATTATGGTCTGACAGATTTTTATCTAGAGCTTTCCACTAAGAACCCTGAAAAGTCAGTGGGTGAAGAATCCGATTGGATCGAAGCAACTGAAGCCTTGCGCAAGGCTGCAACTGCTCAGAATTTAGAGTTAATTCTCGATGAAGGTGGCGCTGCTTTTTATGGCCCAAAAATTTCAGTTCAAGCAAAGGATGCGATTGGTCGTACGTGGCAGATGTCTACGATTCAAGTTGATTTCCAATTGCCGCAAAGATTTGAACTTGAGTACTCAGCAAGTGATGGAACTAGACAACGCCCTGTAATGATTCACCGAGCATTATTTGGCTCTATTGAAAGATTCTTTGGCGTTTTAACAGAGCATTACAGCGGCGCTTTTCCACCATGGCTTGCTCCAGTACAGGTTATGGGTATTCCTGTTGCAGACAGCTTTGCTGACTATCTGGGTGGTGTTATTCAAACTATGCGCAAAGCAGGAATTAGGGCAGAGCTAGACGCCTCTGATGATCGCATGCAGAAAAAGGTTCGTAATGCGCAGATGCAGAAGATTCCATTCATGGTCATTGCCGGTGAAGAAGATCAAGTTGCCGGAGCTGTCTCGTTTCGATACAGAAATGGTGAGCAAAAAAATGGAATTCCAATCGCTGATGCGATTGCAGAAATAAATAAAGCAATCAAAGAACGCACGCAGGTTTAAATCAATGAGCAATGAGATAT
>CAEZTN010000003.1_pt1 | contig 76365 bp, 78 predicted proteins | sample 7264231 | NCBI WGS metagenome assembly CAEZTN01 (sample SAMEA6813805, study PRJEB35770) | uncultured Actinomycetes bacterium | biome: Freshwater; feature: Freshwater reservoir; material: water | place: Czech Republic | collected 2017-08-18 | depth 0.5m m
ATGCCAACACCAAGTAAAGGTCCTCGTCTGGGTTCAGGCCCATCACATGAGCGACTACTCCTACGCACACTTGCAGAGCAGTTGTTCGAGCATGGCAAGATCACAACAACAGAGGCAAAGGCAAAGCGTCTACGCCCACTAGCTGAGAAGTTAATTACTCATGCAAAAAAGGGTGACCTACCAGCACGTCGCATGGTTATGGCACAGATTTCAAACAAGAGTGTGGTTCACACACTTCTCACTGAAATCGGTCCACGCTTTGCAACACGTGAAGGTGGATACACACGCATTACTAAGGTCGGTCCTCGCAAGGGTGACAATGCACCTATGGCAGTTATCGAACTTTTGACTGAGAAAGATAACTAAGTCTTAAACCTTAGAAAATATTCTCATGACGGAACCCACTCTCTACCCTGAGAGTGGGTTTCTTCGTTTGCGATTAGATCTTGCATACGATGGAACCAACTTCTCCGGATGGGCAATTCAACCTGAGCGCCGTACTCTTCAAGAAGAGGTTGAAAAAGCTATTGGGATGGTTTCCCAGACAAAGATTGAAAGTATTGTCGCTGGCCGCACTGACGCAGGTGTTCATGCAACTGGGCAGGTTATTCATGTTGATGTTCCCGAATCATTAGATATGTCAGATCTGGCTTATAAGTTAAATCGAATCCTTGATGCAGATATTCGTGTTACAAATGTAAGTGTTGCACCTGAAGCTTTTCATGCGCGTTTTTCTGCTTTGCGTAGGCATTACACATACAAGATTTTGGATGAAAACAAAGTAGTTCCACCATTAGATCGCTTTGATGTTGCTTCCTGGTATCGACCTTTGGATATAGATTTGATGAATAAGGCGAGCGCACTTGTTCTCGGCCATCATGATTTTGCAGCCTTTGCAAAGTTTCGAGAGGGTGCCACAACTATTCGCGAACTGCAGCGCTTTGAATGGGTAAGAGATGGGCGAGGCTATTTGGTGGCCGACGTTGTTGCCGATGCATTCTGTTATTCAATGGTTCGAAATTTAGTTGGGGCTGTTGTCTGTGTTGGTGATGGTCGGTTTGCACCTGAGTGGATCCAGACAACTTTGATCAATAAAGTTCGCATCTCAGATAGTTTGGTCTTTCCTGCTCACGGGTTAACGCTTCGACAGGTTGACTACCCCTCTGATTCCGAGCTTTTGGAGCGCGCACAAAAAACCGTGGCTCGCCGAGACCTATTGGATGCTAATTAACGCTCTAAATAGGCCATTTTGACCCCTGAGCCTGTCAAAGGTACCCTTACTCTCTGCGCTCGCGAGGGCGCCGGAATTATTCATAAAAACAGAAGGTAGGCAAGAGCGTGCGTACATACACTCCAAAAGCCGGTGATGCAGTTCGTAACTGGCACATCATCGATGCGCAAGATGTGGTCTTAGGCCGTCTTGCAACTCATGCTGCCGCACTTCTTCGTGGAAAGCACAAGCCAACATTTGCTCCTCACATGGACATGGGTGACTTTGTCGTTGTTATCAATGCAGAAAAAATTGCACTCTCTGGAAATAAGGCAACACAAAAGTGGTCACACCATCACTCAGGTTTTCCAGGTGGTTTAACATCAACTGTTTACGGTGAGCTAATTGAAAAGCACCCAACTCGCGCAGTTGAAAAAGCAATTAAAGGAATGCTTCCAAAGAATCGTCTTGGTCGCGACATTGCAGGAAAATTAAAAGTTTATGCAGGCCCAGAGCATCCTCATGCAGCTCAGGCACCTAAGCCATACGTATTCAATCAAGTTTCACAAATTGTGAAGTAAGGGAAAAGTAAATGTCAGATAACTTAGATTTAATCGACAACGAAGAAGCTCCTACTTCATACTCCTCTGCAACTCCAGCAGCTGCAACCAACCGCCCGGCCATCAAGGCACCAGGTGGCGGAACTGGTCGTCGTAAAGAGGCAGTTGCACGTGTTCGTCTTGTTCCAGGAACAGGACGTTGGGTTGTAAACGGTAAAGAACTTGCTGCATATTTTCCAAATAAAGTTCACCAACAATTAGTTTCAGAACCATTTCGTACAGTCGGCGCCGAAAATCAGTACGATGTTTTTGCTCGAATCAACGGTGGCGGAGTATCTGGTCAAGCAGGAGCACTTCGTTTAGGTGTTGCACGTTCACTCAATCAGATTGATGAAGAAGCAAACCGCCCAGCGTTAAAGAAGGCTGGATTCTTAAAGCGTGATGCACGTGTAATTGAACGTAAGAAGTACGGACTAAAGAAAGCCCGTAAGCGTTCTCAATACTCTAAGCGTTAATTCACTTTTCGCAAAGGAGCTACCTTGGCCCTTTTTGGTACAGATGGAATCCGTGGCTTAGCCAATCGAGATTTAACTGCAGAGTTAGCCTTAGATGTTGCTGTTGCAGCTGCGCATATTCTTGTTGAAAGTTCATCAAATAAAGATCATCAACCAACTGCAATTGTTGGTCAAGATTCACGTGCATCCGGAGAATTTCTTGAAGCTGCAATCGTTGCAGGATTAACAAGTGCTGGTATTAATGTCTATCGAGTTGGGGTGCTTCCAACTCCGGCAATTGCTTACTTAGTTGCTGAATCGAAGGCAGATCTTGGAATTATGATCTCTGCTTCTCATAATGCAATGCCAGATAATGGAATCAAACTTTTTGCCCGTGGTGGTGGAAAATTAGATGATGCAATTGAAGCTCGCATCGAAGCACGCATGGGCGAAAATTGGGAAAGACCAACCGGGCGCAATGTGGGGCGAGTTTTCAACGATGAAACTGCGGCGCAGCGTTATCTCAAGCATTTACTTTCATCCGTTGATACACCACTTAAAGGATTAAAAATCGTTGTTGATTGCGCAAACGGTGCTTCTTCTTTTGTTGCCCCGCAGGCATATCGCCAGGCTGGAGCAGAGGTTGTTGCAATATTTAATTCACCTGATGGTTGGAACATCAATGATGATTGTGGATCGACCTATCTACATCAACTCCGGTCTGCAGTTTTAAAAGAGGGAGCCGACCTTGGTGTGGCACATGATGGTGATGCCGATCGTTGTTTGGCTATTGATGCTGCTGGAAATGAAATTGATGGTGATCATATTTTGACGATTTTAGCTAGAAGTTTTAAAGACAGAGGGCTGTTAAAATCTGACACTGTTGTTGGAACAGTAATGAGTAATTTAGGTTTTATGCATGCCATGAAGGATTCACAGATCAACGTTGTCACCACTGCTGTTGGTGATCGTTATGTGCTTGAGAACATGATTACACATGGATACTCACTGGGTGGAGAACAATCTGGTCATGTGATTATGCGAGATTTTGCCAATACTGGTGATGGAATATTGACCGCCTTGCAGTTAATGCAAGAGGTTGTTCGAACTGGAAAAACACTTCAAGAGTTGAGTGCAACAATGGTTCGTTTTCCACAAGTTTTGATAAATGTAAAAAATGTAGACAAAAACAAATTGGACCAATCACAAGCAATTGCTCAAGCGGTAAAGAATGCAGAGGATCGCATGGGAGATTCTGGTCGAGTTTTACTGAGAGCATCAGGAACAGAGCCGTTAGTAAGAGTTATGGTCGAAGCTTCCAGTGATAGCCTTGCTCAAGAGGTAGCATCACAGCTAGCTGATCTGGTTAAGAGTGAACTTTCTTAATAGGTTAAGTTCCAATTAACTCAGAATAGAGTTACAAGGCAGAACTAGGAGTTCCTATAATGTGCGGAATTGTGGGTTACACAGGACCGCAGTCTGCATCTATTCCATTAATCGCAGGACTACGACGTTTGGAGTATCGCGGATACGACTCAGCTGGCATCGCACTTGGAACTACGGGCAAACTTTTTGTTGAAAAAAAAGCAGGAAAACTATCGAATCTGGAAAGCGCACTTGATTCCTCATTACCCTCTGTGCACTCTGGAATTGGGCATACGCGATGGGCAACACATGGTGGACCAACAGATCAAAATGCACATCCTCATCTAGACAATGAAGGAAAGCTTGCTGTTATTCACAACGGAATCATCGAAAATTACACAGAGCTTCGTATCGCCCTAGAAGCCAAAGGTCACAAGTTTTCATCTCAAACAGATACTGAATCAGTAGCTCATTTGCTCAGTGACTTACGAAAAGAACACAAAGGTGATTTAACAAAAGCAATGAGTGATGCCGTAAAGGTCCTGCGGGGTTCATTTACTCTTCTTGCAATTCATGCAGACAAGCCCGAAGAAATTGTTGGTGTTCGACGCAATTCTCCTTTAGTTGTTGGAGTCGGTAAAGGTGAAAACTTTATGGCATCAGATGTTTCTGCATTCATCGAATACACAAAACAAGCGATCGAATTGGGTCAAGATGAAGTAGTCACAATGGATCCAACATCAGTAGTGGTGACGGATTTGAATGGAAAAGTAGTCAAACCAAAAACCTATGAAATTTCCTGGGATGCAACTGCAGCGGAAAAGGGTGGGTTCGCACATTTCATGCTCAAGGAAATTTTTGAACAGCCCAAGGCAGTTGCAGATACGTTGATTGGACGCCTCAGCGATAACAATCAAATACTCCTTGACGAGCTTCACATGAGTAAGCAAGAGATACAGTCACTTAAGAAAATCACAGTTATTGCCTGTGGAACTGCCTACCATGCAGGTTTAGTTGCAAAGTATGCGATTGAAAAATGGGCAAAGATTCCAGTTGATGTGGAAATTGCCAGCGAGTTTAGATACCGAGATCCAATTATTGACTCAGCAACTCTGGTTATTGCTATTTCTCAATCAGGTGAAACTATGGACACATTAATGGCCGTAAGACATGCAAAAGCCGCTGGTGCACGAGTGCTCTCTATTTGTAATACAAATAGTTCAACGATTCCAAGAGAATCCGATGCAGTTTTATATACACACGCTGGACCAGAGATAGCAGTTGCTTCAACTAAAGCCTTGTTGACTCAGATAATTGCGGTGTACTTGATTGGATTGCATTTAGCACAAGCAAATGGTTCATTGTCAGATAACCAGGTGCACGAAATATACAACGAGCTTCTAGAACTCCCAGGAAAGATTGAGCAAATCTTAGAAACTGTTGAACCATTACGAGAGTTGACACGTAAGTTTGCAAGAAACGATACAGTTCTATTCTTAGGAAGAAACATTGGTTACCCTGTTGCACTAGAGGGTGCGTTGAAATTGAAGGAGTTGGCATATATTCATGCTGAGGGATTTGCTGGCGGAGAACTCAAACATGGGCCTATCGCATTGATCGATCAAGGAACTCCAGTAATTGCGATTCTACCTGCGGGCAAAGAACACGCACTGGACGAAAAAATGCTCAGTAATATTCAAGAAGTTAAAGCACGGGGTGCTCGAGTGATTGTTATAGCACAAGAGGGTGTTGTGGTTGAAGGAGCAGAACATGTGATCACAATTCCGATAGCTCGACCAATTTTTCAACCAATACTTGCAACTGTACCTTTGCAGGTTTTTGCATACGAAATGGCTGTTGCAAGGGGTAATGATGTTGATCAACCAAGAAATCTGGCAAAGTCCGTAACGGTTGAATAATGTTAGTTAAAGCAGCAATTAGAAGAAAGCAAATGTTTCGGGCTTTTCGCTGGTCCTTACTTCTTCTATTTGGTTTTTTATTGGTGACTCATCAAGTCATAATTAATGGTCCTCTCGTTACCTACGATGAAGAGATAGCTAGCCAACCTCAACCAGAGTTTGAGGGAGTACAAGAGTTCATTCTTAGGCGACTTGATGATCTTGGACTCCGTGGGCTAACCGCAACGGTACTTTTAATTGCAGCTGCTTTTATTGCATATAAATTCAAAACATGGCGCCCACTTAATCTAGCTTTTCTTTCAGTTGTTCTGCTCAATTTAGTTGTTGGAGGATTCAAAATCATGTTGGGTCGAACAAAGCCTCGGGATGGCTTTGACCTACTTCATGCAGGGGGAATGTCATTTCCAAGTGGTCATGCATCCAACGCCGTTCTATCCTGGGGGATTTTGGCATACATTATTTATCGCTATGCAAAGGTTGATAGGTATCAAGGAAAGTTAGCAACTGCTGGAGTGGTTGCAATTACTCTGACTGTTTGCATAGTTTCACTTATACGTCGTACGCATTGGTTTAGCGACTTACTGGGCGGTATTTTTATTGGTAGTGCACTGCTTGTAGCCGTTATTGCGATTGATAGATATGTTCCGTCAAAAAGCCAATTGCACTAGAGTTCACCCATGTTTGAAAACCGCGCTGAAGCACGGATCGATCTTTCACGATTAACTGAAAATATCGAACTTCTAAAAAACAAGTGCAACACTAAGTTATTAGCCGTTGTAAAAGCTGATGCCTATGGACATGGATTAGTAGAAGTTGCCAAAGCTGCAGAATCGGCTGGAGCAGATTGGCTAGGAGTTGCGTTACTAGAAGAAGCGATCACTTTACGAAAAAACGGACTTAAGTCTCCAATTTTAGCTTGGCTAGTACCGCCAGGATCAGATTTTCAGTCTGCGGTAGATCTTGATATTGATGTTGCCATTGCAGACATCAAGGCATTTAATGAAGTTTCACAATTAACAGTCAAGCCTCGGATTCACATTGAAGTAGATACCGGCATGAGTAGAGGTGGCTTTTTAGATGAGTGGAATGAGTTCCTTACATCTGATTTTTCACGAGTAACTATTGTTGGAGTATTCTCTCACTTTGCCAGAGCCGACGAGCCGCAGGAAAAGCAGAATATTCAACAGTTAAATCAATTTAAAAAGATGGTTAGCCAATTAGAAGCAGTTGGAGTACATCCACAGTTTAAACACTTATCAAACTCAGCTGCTACTTTTATGAACCCCGATGCCACTTTTGATTTTGTTCGTGCTGGAATTGCAATGTATGGACTTTCACCAGATGTTAAATCTTTGGGAGATAGCAACAAACTTTCACTCAAACCTGTGATGCAAGTACGTGCGAAACTTCACCTAGTAAAGAGCGTGCCGGCTGGATCTGCAGTTGGTTACGGCGCATCACATGTAACAAAGCATGCAACAAAACTAGGAGTTATAGCGATGGGTTATGCAGATGGCATTCCCCGAATAGCTCTTAACGCTGGAGTATTTGTAAATGGTGGCAAGGCACCGATTATTGGTCGAGTCTCTATGGATCAATTCGTTGTTGATTTAGGCCCAAACTCTTTAGCTAAATCTGGGGATTGGGTGATTATTTTTGGTGATGGATCGCGCGGGGAATACACAGCAGATGACTGGGGAGATGCTTCTTCGAGCATAAATTACGAGATAGTTACACGAATTGGCCCTCGTGTGCCTAGAATCTACGCACCTCATGTCTACTAACTCACCGCTGCTGCACGCCAAGGGCGTTTCTATATCCTTTGGTGGTTTGCGCGCACTCAATGATGTGCATTTGCAGTTAAACCATGGTGAGGTTGTTGGAGTTATTGGTCCAAACGGTGCGGGAAAGACAACTCTATTTAATGCAATCTGTGGCTTAGTGGAACCAGATACGGGCACACTCGAACTAGATGGCCATAAGCGTTCTTGGCCTAAACCATATGAGTTAGCCGATTTAGGAATTGCCAGAACATTACAAGGAGTCGGTTTATTTCCCGAACTAACTGTCTTAGAGAACGTAATGATTGGTGCACAGAAATTTGCTAAAGCAGGCATAATCTCTGCGGCTTTTGGATTCGATGCCCGTGATGAAGCCGATCTACGAAATCGCTCCATTAACGCTCTTGAAAGAGTCTTTGGAATGACTCTGATGAACCGCCGAACTGACACACTCTCATATCCAGATACCAAGCGCGTTGCAATTGCCAGAGCATTAGTTTCAGAGCCAAAGGTTTTGATGCTTGACGAGCCGGCTGGTGGACTTGGACCTCGTGACATCGAATGGATGAATAACTTGATTCGCAATCTAACTTCCACGATGTCTGTATTAATCGTGGAGCATCATATGGATGTAGTTATGTCTGTTTGCGACCGTATCTATGTATTAAATTTTGGCGAAGTAATTTCAAGTGGAACTCCAGATGTTGTTCGACGTGATCCAGGCGTTATCGCTGCCTATCTTGGAACCGGTGCCAAATGAGCCTAATCATTCGAAACTTAACAGTTGATCACGGCGCAATTAGAGCAATCAATAATCTGTCATTTATTGTTGAAAAGAGAAGGTTGACGGCTGTCATTGGCGCAAATGGTGCCGGGAAATCGACGTTGCTTCGAACTTTATCTGGTTTAAATCCAGCTACTTCAGGAAAAGCGAGTTGGGGAGACCACAATTTACTAAAAGGAAAAGCAGAGAAACATGTTCGAAACGGCGTTAGTCATGTCTCTGAAGGTAAGTCCGTAATTCCAGAGTTAACCGTTGAAGAAAATCTAGATCTCGGAGCATTATGGCGCGGGAGCAGGAAAGAATCAGAAGCGACAAAGAAGTATGTTCTGGAATTATTTCCACGGTTAGGTGAGAGGTTAAAGCAACGTGCCGATACGTTATCTGGCGGTGAAAGACAGATGCTTGCAATTGGAAGATCGCTTATGGCAAAACCAGATTTGTTGCTTTTAGATGAGCCTTCACTTGGTTTAGCTCCACTTGTTGTTGAACAGATTTTCCAAACAATTCGAGATGTTGTTAACTCCTCAAGTGTGACAGTTTTACTTGTAGAGCAAAATGCGATGGGAGCTCTAAAAATTGCCGACATTGGAGTTGTTTTAAACCTTGGAAAAATTGCTGCAATTGGTCCTGCAGCAGATCTCATAGCTGACCCAGCCATTCGCGCTGCATATTTGGGGTTCTAAGATGCTAAAGCTACTTAATACAATTCTTATTGGACTGTCAACTGGAGCGATTTACAGTTTAATGTCTATTTCCTTAGTACTTGTATGGCGCTCGACTCGGGTAGTTAATTTTGCACAAGCTGGCCAGGCTGTGTTTTCGACATATATTGCATACGAAGTTTCTTTGCGAACTGGCAATTTTTGGCTAGCGCTATTGTGTGCAGTTCTTTCAGGTGCCCTATTGGGTGCATTCATTGATTTCTTTTTTATGCGCATGTTATTTAAGCACGTTACATCTGGTCCAATTAGAGCAATTGCCCCAGTTGTCGCAACCCTTGGATTACTAGGAATTATAAGAAGCGCAGTTGGATACATCTGGGGTGTTGAAGTTAAACCATTGGAACCTCCTGTTTCTACCGATGGAATTAGAATTGGCTCAGAAGTCCTTCCATTTTCAACCTACGATGCATTAATTCTTTTGATTGTATTTGTTGTTTTGATGATTCTGACATTTATTTTTCAACGCACAAGTCTAGGACTTTCCTTAAAGGCATCTGCTTTCTCACCAGAGATCTCACGTTTATCAGGAGTAAGAGTTGACCTAACGCGCACAGTTGGTTGGGCAATTGCAGGGGCGTGCGGTGCGATTGCTGGTGTACTTGCAACGCCAACATCTCTGCTTTCACCAAACTCGTTAGACATTCTTCTAGTTTTTGGTTTTGTAGCCGCAGTTATTGGTGGACTTGAGAGTATGTTAGGCGCAGTTGTTGGTGGAATTCTTCTTGGCCTCGGCGTTACATTTATTGCAAACTATGTTGGTTCGACCTTGGTTTTCTTGTCAGCATTTGTTTTCTTGATCATTGTTCTACTTGTTAAGCCAGCAGGAATAATTTCTGGTAAACGGAGTCGAAATGCCTAAAAAACTAAAGGTTCGTTTGAGCTTATTCATCCTCTTAGGATGGGTGCTACTTTTATTAGGTGATCGAGTTGATGAACTTCGTGTTTATCAGGGAGCCAGTATTGCAGTCTATGCAATAGCAATTGGATCAATCGTTCTACTAACCGGCTACTCTGGACAGATTTCACTTGGGCATGGCGCACTTATGGCAGTGGGTGGCTATGTTGCCGCTCTTGCTTCATTCGAGTTCGGTGTTCCATTTTGGGCCGGATTTATTCTTGCCGCGCTCTTCTCTGGAATGTTCGGTGGACTCTTAGGAATTGCAGCAGCTCGTTTATCTGGTCCTTACTTGGCAGGAACAACTCTGGCACTTGCCGTTGGACTTCCATCACTTGCAAACCAGTTTTCAATTTTAGGCGGAGAACAGGGTCTTTACTTTGATATCGGTATGCCTCCGGCGATATTGGGTGAAAGCTTTACCCAGTACAAATGGTTTTATTGGATCGCATCATTGGCGGCCCTAATTGTTTTCTTCTTGCTTTCAAACCTATTGTCGTCACGATACGGCCGAACATGGCGCGGTATCGGAAGCAATGAAACCGCAGTTGCTCTCTCTGGCTCCAATCCACAACGCCTAAAAATCGTGGCCTTTACCTTAAGTTCGGCTCTAGCCGGCCTTTCTGGGGCTTTGCTGGTAATGACCATTAGTACCGCCTCTCCAAGCGCATTTCCGCTTGCACTTTCACTTTCTGTGGTGACAGGAGCGGTCATCGCTGGCGTGTCGAGCCTTAAAGGTGTGATACTCGGCTCCGTGATCTTGGTAGCCATCCCAGAAGTCGCCGACGCCATTTCGCACCGTGTCGGTGACACTTTGAGAATTAGTTCTACGTTGCCAGGGTTGATCATTAGCGTTTTATTGGTCCTTGCAGTTCTATTTACTCCAAACGGTCCAGGAGAGAATTTGCGCCACCTTCTACACAAAGGAAAATCACACAAATGAGTTCTAATCACAGTTCAAACAAACACAATACGGAGGAAAACATGATGGGTAACACCACTAGGAAGCGCGCAATACTTGCTTCTGCACTGCTTGCTATCACGGGTCTGTTTGCAAGCGCCCTTCCAGCTCAAGCAGCTGAAGTTGGCGTAACTGCAAAAGAGATCAAGTTGGGAATCACATCACCACTCTCAGGAAGAGTTGCTGCTGTGTATGGAAAAGTTCCTGGTGCTATGAACGCCTACTTCCAGCATGTAAATGACAACGGTGGAGTTTACGGTCGCAGCATCAAGTTAATCTCAAAAGATGATGCCTACCTTCCAACATCAGCTGTGGCTCAAACTAACCAGTTGATTCTAAAGGATAAGGTCTTTGCAATTGTTGGAGCTCTTGGAACAGCAAATCACTTGGCCGCCCTTCGTTCGACTAACCTAAGTGGTCGTGGAATTCCAGATCTTTTTGTTAACACAGGATTTAGTGGTTTTGCAGACCCTAAAAAGTACAAGACAACTTTTGCTGTACTACCTTCTTACCGTATGGAAGCCAAAATTATGGCCAAGTACATCAAAGACAATTTGCCAGGCAAGAAGATCGCACTTATCGTCCAAGACGATGACTTCGGTATCGATGCTGCAGCAGGCTTTGCACAAGCCGGTCTAACATTTGAAAAGACAATCAAGTTCCCAGTTGGAAGAGACACTGCTGCAGATGCACAGGGATGGATTACAAATACGCTAAAGCCAGCAAACATTGATCTTGCTATCGTATTTGCAACAACCTCCACAACTGCTGCACTTCTTGGCACATCAGCTGCACTTGGTTACCGTCCAACAAGTGGATGGATGCTTGGATCAGTCGGTGGAGATTCAAATACCCTTATTGCAGGACGAGTTCCATTGGCAATTTTAAATGGAGCAATTGGATTTAACTTTGCACCAGATCCTCAGGATCCTACAGATGAGTATGTAGCTGAATTCAAAAAGATCTACGCCAAGTACGTTCCAGGTTCAACATTTGACCTAACAGTTCTACAGGGAATGAACACAGCAATGCTTACAGTTCAAGCTCTACGTGCTGCAGGAAAGAACCTGACTCGTAAAGGTCTAATCGCTGCAATCAAGGCAAAGGGATCAACTTTTGCTAGTGCAGGATTTACGCCACTTAAGTACTCAAACACTAGCCATGTTGGATACAACGGCTACTGGATCGGTAAGTACAGTGCAACTGGCGCCCTTCTTCCAATCGATGGAAAGCGCACCATTTACACAACAGACTCTGGATCAGGTGCAGTTAAAGTTATAACTTCATCTCGTGCAAAGTTACCTAAAGACGGATTGCCTACAAACAAATGAGGAGCCAATTAATGAATAAGTCACGTCTTGCAGTTTTTGCAACTGCAGCATCACTACTTGCAACTCTGTTGGTTTCAATACCAACAGTGGCCCAAGCTGTCACAAACTGTACATACCAGATAAATTCAGTTTCAGGCGAGCCTTACAAACACTGTACTGGTAAAACTGCAGATGGTTCCAACGTAGAACTACGCGAGCCAATTGGCTACAACGGAACCACATTTGTTTGGTCCCACGGCTACCGCTATAACACAAATCTGCCAGCTGGGATTTCACCTGCCGGTGGAACAACTCCTTACATCATTGATATGACAGCAGAAGCTGGTCCAACAGTTGCGGTAATGGATACGTTGGTTTCAAAGGGTTATGCAGTAGCTGGCTCAAGTTATCCAGAGCAAGGTTGGGGTACTGAGAAAGCAATTAAAGCTAATGTTCAGTTAATCTCTTGGGTAAAAAACACCACAGAGGAAGACACTAAATCAGTAATTGCTTGGGGTGCATCATTTGGTGGCTTCGTAACACAGGCACTTGCTGAAAAGTATCCAAAGCTGATCAAAGCTGCAGCACCTGTTTGTACTGCTGCTGGAAGAGTCGATGCCTCATTAACTATGGCTCAAGATCTCCTTTGGGGACTTAAGACATTCTTTGACCCAACTATTACTGTTAGCGGTTATGCAGCTGGACCAGCAGGTGTGGGCCAAGCAGCAATAAATCTAGGTAAGGTTGCAGCAGTTCTACGACACATTGGTGGAACCATCACCGAGACTGATAACGCAAAGACATGGCCAGCAACATCAACAATGCCGGCTACTGTTAAAGGTATTCCAGCTCGTAGCGCACTTGTTCTCGTTGGCCTAATGGCTGGAGTTCCTACACAAAGCCAAAACTTTGATGCAACTTCATTCCCTGGCGCAGAGTTCGCTTTTGCTCTTGCATTAGCACCAGCTTTGGCCTTGGCTGAAAACGCGGGTTATGCAGCAGGTCTTGGAATCTTTGCAACGCATGATCTTGAACTACGTGCGGGGGGAACCTTCTACGACAACACCAAGACAGATTATGTTGCTCGCGTAGCAGATGAGCGTGCGAGCTACAACGTTGCACTCAGTGGAAATACTGCGATTGACGCCATGCTAGGCGTTCTATCGACACCACTTGCACCTCGCATTACCGCTAATGCAGCTTCGCTTGCTAAGTTCCAAGCAAATATCAAGCACAACGGAGTTGCAAAGGTCCCAACAATTACTTTGACAGGTACTGCAGACATGATTACTCCTGCAGGAAACTCACAGTGGTTAGCTGATAGAAATGCAAAGAACACAAAGAAGTTCCTACCTCTATGGGTAACAACTCCAGAGAAGTGGACTAAGTTCACAGCTCTAGGTACACCAGATACAACTCGCAAAGATTGGCCAAATGGAACAGGTCACTGCCAGTTCACAACTGATCAATTTATGTTGGTTGCAGACCTAGCAATTGCATCTGCAAAGACTGGATCAGTTCCAAGTAATGCAGCGGTAACAAAAGCAGTGGATAAGGTTGAAGGCGTGGTCTTTGACCGCGAATTCTCTGCTCCACTATTGAAGTACTACCAAAAGTAAGTAATTACTTGTAAACAATTACAAGTAAAGAAGGGCCCTCGAGAAATCGGGGGCCCTTCTTGTATTACCCTGTAACCATGCAACATGTGGCATCTGCAGAAGAAATGTTTGATCTGGGAAAACAGATTGGCGCGCAGTGCAAAGCCGGCGATCAAATTTTATTAGTTGGTCCATTAGGAGCAGGCAAAACACTTTTAGCTCAAGGCATAGGAGCAGCCCTTGGTATAGAGGGAATAACTTCTCCCACTTTTGTGATTGCAAGAAAGCACGGGGGCCAGATTCCTATTGTCCATGTCGATCTCTATCGCTTACTAGATAGTGCAAATCTGGCGGCGGCAATCGAAGATTTAGATCTTGAAACAGATGCAGATAAATCAGTAACAATTATCGAATGGGCATCACCAGAGTATTCAGCTCTTCAGGCCGATCGCTTAGAAATTACGATAGATCGCACCACTGAGGTTCGACAGGTCAGTATTAAACCAATCGGTCCACGCTGGAAGAATTTCACATTATGACAATTTCACTTGCAATAGATACTGCTACTTCTAGAACAATTGTGGGGGTAGTCGATAACGGAGTTGTTGTTTTTGAAGAGTTTCATGAAGGTGCAACAGATCACGGCACAGCGATTTCGAAGTTAGTCGCGCGCGCTTTGAAGAGCACCAAACTTATTGACCAGGTTGTTATTGGTATGGGCCCCGGACCATTTACCGGGCTACGAGTGGGAATTACTTTTGCGCAATCCTTTGCATTGGCTAGATCTATCCCCTGGATCGGTGTCTGTTCTTTAGATGCAATTCCTATCGATTCCACAACTAATAATTTGAGTGCAGATGAGTACACAGTTGCAATCGACGCCCGTCGTAAGCAGATCTACTGGGCCAGTTATAAAGCCGGTGTACGCATTAAGGGCCCTGCTGTTGATAAGCCAGAAGAGATACCTACATACATAACCAATGTTTATCCAGATATTGAAAAATTAGTAGAGCAAAGCTCTGTGCAAAATGTGAGAGAGCCGATCTATCTTCGCAGTCCTGATGCGATTCCAACGGCGGAGCGCACATGATTACCTATCGCCAACCAATGGCACTTGATATTCCAACTCTTGTTGTTCTGGACAAAGAGTACTTTCCTTACTCGCCATGGAGTCCGGCTCAATTTAAAGAAGAGTTTGCAGGCATTCCATCAACAAGGTTTTTTGAATTAGCCATTAGCGATAATCAAATAGTTGGCTATGCAGGAGTAATTGCTCCTGGGCCAGATGCAGTAGCTGATATTTTAACGATCACAGTGATCGATGGTTTTAGGCGCCAAGGAATAGCAAAGAGATTGATTGCAGATATCGAAGGTTATTGCCAATCAAAAGGATCTAGCGCAATTATGTTAGAAGTTGCTACAGACAATACTGGCGCCATAGCGCTCTATGAAAAATTAGGTTATTCACAGATCTCAAAGCGAAGTAACTACTATGGTTCAAAAAAAGATGCCTTTGTTATGCAAAAGGAGTTCATCTGATGCAGCCATTAGTTTTAGGGATTGAAACATCATGTGATGAAACGGCAATTGGAATTGTCCGTGGACGGACACTGCTTGCAAATGAAATAGCATCAAGTGTTGATGAACATGCACGCTTTGGTGGAGTGGTTCCAGAGATCGCAGCTAGAGCACACCTAGAAGCGATCCTGCCGAGTATCCAGCGAGCAGTTAAAGCAGCTGGTATCTCACTTCGAGATATCGATGCTGTTGCAGTAACAGCCGGACCAGGTTTAATTGGAGCGCTCCTTGTCGGCGTTGCATCTGCAAGTGGTTTAGCACAGGGACTGGGAAGGCCACTCTATGGAGTAAATCATTTAGCATCTCATGTAAGTGTCGACTACTTAACTCATAGCGATCCATTAGAACCAACCATCGCGCTTCTTGTTAGCGGTGGTCATTCATCGTTACTACAAGTAGATGACATAACGGGTTCGATCACAAAATTGGGCGCAACTATGGATGATGCTGCAGGTGAGGCATTCGATAAAATCGCCCGGATTATGGGAGTGGGTTTTCCAGGCGGGCCTGCAATTGATGTACTTGCAAAATCTGGTAGTGCAACAGCAATTGATTTTCCACGTGGATTAACAACCTCACAAGATTGGCAGAGCAGGCCATTTGATTTTTCATTTTCAGGTTTAAAAACAGCTGTTGCGCGATATCTAGAGTCAACACCAGATTATGCGAAGGGCGATGTTGCAGCATCATTTCAAGAAGCGGTTGTTGATGTCTTATTGCTCAAAGCGCTAGCTGCCTGCAAGCAAACAGGTATTGACTCCCTTGTTATTGCAGGGGGAGTTGCCGCAAATTCCAGATTACGTGAGTTGGCAGTGCAGCGCTGCGAAAAGGCAGGAATCCAACTTCGAATCCCTGCCCCGGCTTTATGTACCGATAACGGCGCTATGGTTGCCGCCCTTGGTTCGCTGTTGGTTAGCGCAGGCCGAGCCCCAGCAGCCGAGGCCTTTGATGCCGATTCATCCATGCCTGTCACCGACATTAACCTGCGCTAAAGCCGGCCCTCACGGCTTATGGGGATTGAGCCAAGGCTGATGGGCTTTCAATTTGTGTCGGGCTTTAACCCAGCCTAGAGTTGGCTTTAGCACTCTCGACCCGAGTCTGCTAACTCGAAAGTCGAATGAGGAAACCTCGAATCTGCGGAGACTTTGATCCACGGATTCAAGAATTCATAGATGAAAGAACTAGAGAAGGAGTCACCACATGGCAATCAAGCCACTAGAAGATCGCATTGTGATTAAGGCAAATGAAGCAGAGACCACAACTGCATCAGGACTTGTTATTCCAGATACAGCAAAAGAAAAGCCACAAGAGGGAACTGTAATTGCAGTGGGCCCAGGTCGCTTTGATGATGGTGTGCGCGTACCTATGGATGTCAAAGTAGGAGATGTAATTCTTTACAGCAAGTATGGCGGAACTGAAATTAAGCACGGCGGAGACGAATTCATCGTTTTGTCAGCACGTGACATTCTTGCTGTAATCGAGAAGTAAATGGGAAAGTCTCTTCAATTTGATGAGCAAGCTCGCCGTGCAATGGAGCGTGGCGTCAACATTCTTGCCGATACAGTAAAAGTAACTCTTGGTCCAAAGGGTCGCAATGTTGTTATTGCTAAGTCTTTTGGTGCACCGATCATCACAAACGATGGTGTAACAATTGCTAAAGAGATAGAACTAAGCGATCCAGCCGAAAACATGGGCGCTCAGTTGGTTAAAGAAGTTGCTACAAAGACCAACGATGTAGCAGGAGATGGAACTACTACTGCAACGGTTCTTGCTCAAGCAATGGTTAAAGAGGGTCTACGAAACCTTGCTGCGGGCGCACAGCCAATGGATATCAAGATGGGTATTGAGGCAGCAGTTACAGCTGTCTCTGAGAAATTAAAGGCTCAAGCAACACCTGTTAATGGAAAAGCACAGATTGCAGATGTTGCAACTATCTCAGCTCAAGATCGTGCTATCGGTGAGTTAATTGCTGAAGCGATGGACAGAGTTGGCAAAGATGGCGTCATCACAGTAGAAGAAGCTTCTACAACAGGATTAGATCTAGATTTCACAGAAGGTATGCAGTTCGACAAGGGCTACATTTCACCGTACTTTGTAACCGATCAAGATCGTATGGAAGCAATCCTTGAAGATGCTTACATCCTGATTTCAGCTAACAAAATCTCAGCATTGGCAGAGCTTCTACCTTTGCTTGAAAAAGTTGCACAAGCTTCAAAGCCACTTTTAATCATCGCTGAAGACATTGAGGGAGAAGCACTTTCTACCTTGGTTGTTAACCGCATGCGTGGTGTATTTACATCTGTGGCTGTTAAGGCTCCAGGTTTTGGTGATCGCCGCAAAGCAATGTTGCAGGACTTAGCAATTCTCACAGGTGGTCAAGTGATCTCTTCAGAGCTTGGAATGAAGCTAGAAGGTGTAACGATTGAAGACCTTGGAAAAGCTCGTCGCATTGTTGTTACAAAAGATGCAACAACAATTGTTGATGGCGAAGGCGACAAGGCTGCAGTTGCAGCACGTGTCTCTGAACTTCGCAAAGAGATCGAAACAAGTGACTCCTCTTGGGATAAAGAGAAGTTGCAAGAGCGTCTTGCAAAGTTAGCTGGCGGAGTATGTGTCATTAAAGTTGGCGCACACACTGAAGTTGAGTTAAACGAAAAGAAGCACCGTCTTGAGGATGCAATCTCTGCAACTAGAGCGGCAGTAGAAGAGGGAATCGTTGTTGGAGGAGGCGCTGCACTTGTGCACGCTGCTGACTCACTAGAAGGTGATCTCGGATTTACTGGCGATAAGGCTGTTGGAGTTCGCTTAGTTCGTAAAGCTTGCGATGAACCACTTCGATGGATTGCCGAAAATGCAGGCCTAGAAGGTTATGTTGTCGTTGCAAAGGTCCGAGCCATGAAGCACAACGAAGGCTTTAATGCTGCAACCGATGTTTACGGTGACTTAGCCGCTGATGGAGTAATTGATCCAGTGAAGGTAACGCGCTCTGCTTTAGCAAACGCTGCATCAATTGCTGCGATGTTTATTACTACTGAAGCAGTTGTTTATGAAAAGCCAGCCGAGCAAGCTGCAGCAGATGCAGCCGGCGGACATGGACATTCTCATGGCCCAGGTGGACATCAACACTAGGTAGTAAGTAATTCTAGAGAGAAATTCTTACAAGAAATAAGCCCCGCGGGATGTTGCTGCGGGGCTTTTTCTCTTCTTAGGAGGAAGAAATCTAAAAGAAATGTTTCTTTATGATGCGTGCGAAATTCCAATTGGCTTAGCAATGATCTCTAATCGATCATCTTCTGAAAGTCCGCCCCAGATTCCATAAGGCTCTTGAACTGCAAGGGCATGTGCGCGACAAGCAGCAATTACTGGGCACGATGCGCAGACTGCTTTGGCAGTGTTTTCGCGATTTCTGCGGCGCGGGCCACGCTCTCCATCTGGATGGAAAAACATCTCTGATGGAAGATCTCTACAAGCACCCTGATACTGCCACTCCCATTCATCTGCAACGGGGCGGGGTAAGCGTGAAGTTTCGGCCATGCTCGTACTGTACAACCGCGCCATAAGTTGTTCAAGTATCTTCGCTTCAAAGCTTGTTCAAATAGCCGTTTCAGGTGGTGAGATAGGCCACTTCACGCCACTATTACCCCATGGACGATGAGCTACTGACCGTCGCTGCCGTTGCAAGGCGCATAGGCGTGGCCCCGGCCACTCTTCGTACATGGGATCGCCGATATGGTCTTGGCCCTTCATTGCATGAGGCTGGCTCGCATCGCCGCTACTGCCCTGCCGATCTAGCCAAACTCACCTTAATGCGCCGGCTAATCTCAACAGGTATTGCACCCTGCGAAGCGGCAGAGCAGGCAAAAGCACATAAGGGCGCCGTGAAGATTGAAAAACTGGTGAACAACTTTGAACATCGCCAAGAGTTAGTCGATGCGCTACACCGTGCCGCATCAATTCTTGATAAGAGTTTTATTGAAACAGTTCTTCGAAAAGATATTGCCGAACATGGTGTTATAAATACATGGACTGAAGTTATTGTTCCGCTTTTGATAATCGTTGGTGATGAGTGGGAACGAACAGGTGCTGGGATTGAAGTAGAGCACATGCTTTCAGAGCTGTTAAAGCGCATTATGCGTGAAGGAGTTCCGGAGATGAAAAAGCCAAAAAATGCCCAGCCTGTTTTATTGGCAGCAGTTGGCGAAGAGGTTCACTGTCTTGCATTGCACGCGCTGGCTGCAGCTCTTGCCGAAAGAGGAATCGAAAGCTTCTTCCTTGGTGCCCGAACTCCACTAGAGGCGATCGATGCAATGGTGCGTCGCTCAGCCCCACCGGCGATATTTTTGTGGGCCCAGTTAAAGCACAACGGTGATGAAAAGTTTTTCCGTGAAATTCCAGCAATTCGCCCCGCACCTCGCATCATCTTGGGAGGACCGGGTTGGAATCTAAAGGATGCCCGTGAGGTCACTTTCGTCCAAGATTTGAGCCTGGCATGTGCAGAAATAGAAGGTGCTGTCGGCTTCTAAAGCCCGGTTAGACTTGCCCCTTCACACGGATTGGGGATGGCTCATGAGCGATAGCGACAAAGTCGCAATGCTGGGCCTGACATACGACGACGTACTTTTGCTTCCGGATGCATCCGAAGTTGTTCCATCCGAAGTCAGCACAGCAACAAAGTTAACTCGCAATATATCCATTGCAGTTCCCCTTGTTTCTTCTGCCATGGATACCGTCACTGAATCACAGATGGCAATTGCAATGGCCAAAGCAGGTGGCATCGGAATAATTCACCGAAATCTTCCAATCCAAGATCAAGTCACTCATGTGAAGTTGGTTAAAGGTGTGGGCCTAGCAGGGGCTGCCGTAGGTGTTGGTGATGATGGTTTTGCCAGAGCTAAAGCGCTCATAGAGGCAGGCGTTGATGTTGTGGTGGTCGATACAGCACATGGTCATCACCGCGCAGTATTAGATTCAATTGCAAGGATTAAGAAATTTTCACCAACTACAGAAATTATTGGTGGCAATGTTGCAACCAGAGCAGGTGCGCAGGCGTTGATTAATGCAGGGGCGGATGCGGTAAAAGTTGGTGTGGGTCCAGGCTCTATCTGTACAACTCGCATCGTTGCAGGTGTTGGCGTTCCGCAAATCACTGCAATTCTTGAAGCATCTAAAGCCTGTAACAAAGCCGGCATTCCATTAATCGCTGACGGTGGACTTGCATACTCTGGCGACATTGTTAAAGCCATCGTTGCCGGTGCTAACTCTGTAATGCTTGGTTCTTTGCTAGCAGGATGTGAAGAGGCGCCCGGTGAGTTAATTGAAATCAACGGAGTTAAGTACAAGGCATATCGCGGCATGGGCTCACTGGGTGCGATGCAATCTCGAGGAGATCAAAAATCATATTCAAAAGATCGCTACTTACAAGATGATGTTTTGTCAGAAGATAAGTTGGTTCCAGAAGGAATCGAAGGCAAAGTCGAATTTCGTGGCAAAGTTGCAGAGGTAGTTCACCAGCTAGTCGGTGGACTTCGATCTGGAATGGGTTATGCAGGAGCACCTGACATTGAAACACTTCGACGAGAAGGCCACCTTATTCAGATTACAGCAGCAGGTTTGCAAGAAAGTCATCCGCACGATGTGGCACATGTTTCCGATGCGCCTAATTATCAAGTGAAAGGCCGTTAATGACTCACATTGAGATAGCACCCGGAAAGCGCGCTCGCACAGCATATTCATTTGATGACATCGCTATTGTGCCAAGTCGTAGAACTCGTGACCCAGAAAATGTTTCTACAGCATGGCAGATCGATGCCTATAAGTTTGATCTTCCAATGTTGGCAGCTCCAATGGACTCTGTAGTCTCACCCGATACTGCAATTGCAATTGGAAAGTTAGGTGGCCTTGCAGTTCTAAACCTTGAAGGACTGTGGACTCGGTATGAGGATCCACGTATTCCTCTTGGAGAAATTGCATCAATGCCAGATAAGAACGCAACAAAACGTATGCAGGAGATTTATACAGCGCCAATTCGTCCAGAGTTGATTAAAGAGCGCATTCAACAGATTCGAGATGCGGGCGTAACAGTTGCAGCTTCATTGTCACCTGCACGAACTGCCGAACTTCATAAGGCAGTAATTGCCGCAGGTGTAGATATTTTCGTTATCCGCGGAACAACTGTCTCTGCAGAACACGTTGCAGATCAAAACGAAGCTCTGAATTTGAAGAAGTTTATTTATGAACTAGATGTACCAGTAATTGTTGGTGGTGTTGCTACTGCAACTGCCGCACTTCATTTAATGCGTGCAGGTGCAGCTGGTGTTTTAGTTGGCTTTGGCGGCGGCGCTGCACACACAACACGTAAAGTTTTAGGAATTGAAGTTCCCATGGCATCTGCAGTTGCTGAAGTTGCTTCTGCACGCCGTGAATATTTAGATGAATCCGGTGGACGATACGTTCACGTTATCGCTGATGGCGCAGTAGGTAGAAGTGGCGATATTGCAAAAGCTATTGCATGTGGCGCAGATGCAGTGATGATGGGTTCACCTCTTGCTAAAGCAGTTGAATCACCAGGTCTTGGTTGGCACTGGGGATCAGAGGCTCATCATCAAGTACTGCCGCGCGGTGAACGAGTATCTGTAGGAACAGTTGGAACTCTCGAAGAGATTTTACTTGGACCTTCACATACATCAGATGGATCAATGAATTTATTTGGTGCACTTCGTCGAGCAATGGCAACGTGTGGATACTCAGATGTTAAAGAGTTCCAACGCGTAGAGGTACTTATTAATCGTGGCTAAAACTGGTGGCGTACTAGTAGTTGATTTTGGCGCTCAATACGCCCAGTTAATTGCTCGTAGGGTCAGAGAGGCCAATGTCTATTCCGAGATTGTTCCATCAACAATTAGTGCTCAAGAAGTAAAAGGTAAAAATCCAAGCGCGATAATTTTATCTGGTGGCCCATCAAGTGTGTATGCAGATAATGCCCCAAAAATCGATGAGGCTATTTTTTCTCTTGGGCTCCCAATCTTTGGAATTTGTTACGGATTTCAAGTTATGGCAGCAACTCTTGGGGGAGTAGTAACCCGCACGGGCAAATCAGAGTTTGGTCGCACACAAACAACTGTTGTAGCTGAGTCAAAAACATTTGATGGCCTTAATTCACAACAAAAAACATGGATGTCACATGGTGATGCCGTAACAAAAGCTCCAGAGGGATTTATAACTACAGCTTCAACTGAATCCACGCCGATTGCTGCATTTGAAAATGCCACAGGCACTTTGGCCGGAGTTCAGTTCCATCCAGAGGTTATACACACAGAGTACGGACAAAAAATCTTAGAGAACTGGTTGATCAACATCGCTAACTGTGAGGCAACTTGGACAACAAAAAACATTGCAGAAAATGAAATTGCACACGCTAGAGAGATTATTGGAAATAAGCGAGTGATTTGTGGATTATCAGGTGGCGTTGATTCAGCAGTTGCTGCGGCAATAATTCAAAGAGCTGTCGGAGATCAATTGACATGCGTATTCGTAGATCATGGCCTATTGCGCAAAGGGGAGGCCCAGCAGGTTGAAAGTGATTTTGTTGCAACTACTGGTATAAAACTTGTCACTATTGATGCAGCCCAACAGTTTTTAACTGCGCTCAAAGGGATTACCGATCCAGAAGAAAAACGAAAAATAATTGGCCGTGAATTTATTCGAGCATTTGAATCGGCTGCTCGGGATATTGCCTCAGATGCAGATGTTGAATTTCTTGTGCAGGGGACCTTGTATCCAGATGTAGTTGAATCTGGAGGTGGAACTGGAACAGCAAACATTAAATCCCATCACAATGTGGGTGGCCTTCCAGATGATCTGAAATTTAAATTAATAGAGCCCTTGCGTTCACTGTTTAAGGATGAGGTTCGACAAGTGGGAATTGAATTAGGACTTCCTGAAGAAATAGTTTGGAGGCAACCATTTCCTGGACCTGGTTTAGCAATCAGAATTGTCGGAGAAGTTACACAGGAACGGCTAGCTCTCTTGCGCCATGCAGATGCAATCACTCGCGAAGAGTTAAAGCTTGCTGAATTAGATAGGGATATTTGGCAGTGCCCCGTAGTTTTGCTTGCAGATGTGCGTTCAGTTGGAGTCCAAGGCGATGGGCGAACATACGGTCATCCAATAGTTTTACGGCCAGTTTCATCCGAAGATGCCATGACGGCTGATTGGTCCCGAATTCCCTATGAGGTACTAGAGAAGATATCTACACGAATCACCAATGAAGTTCCAGATGTAAATCGAGTGGTTTTGGATGTGACTAGTAAGCCACCTGGCACCATTGAATGGGAATAAATTAAGGGTTTTCACAGGGTTATAAATTATGCTGACCCCATGTTTGAGCAGATACACAAGAGCGTTCAAAGCGAAGCAATTTTTGCTAAGGCTTTTGTTTCCCTCTTCATAGTTTTGATGCTGACGGTTTCCGTTAATTCAGCCGATGCTTCGACAAAGTCAAAATCTGTAAAGAATTCAAAAGCTGAAGAGATTAAATGCAATCCGAGCAATGCAAAGGCCCACTCGCCAAAAGAAGTCACTCCGGCAGAAGGAAAACCAAAACGTCTTCCAAGAACAATTACTTTAGAGACTAACTGTGGTGATATTCAGATAACGACTTTAGCCAGCAAAGCCCCAGTGACAGTTGCGCACATGGTCAAACTTGCAAGAAATGGATTCTTTGATGAATCTATTTGCCACCGTTTGATTAATCGTGGTGCTTATGTTTTGCAGTGCGGTGACCCAACTGCGACCGGTAAAGGTGGACCAAAATTTGTCTTTCAAGATGAAAATCTTCCAATGGGCGCAGAAGGAAATTATCCAGAGGGAACAGTTGCCATGTGGAATAAAGGGCCTGGAACAAATGGAAGTCAGTTCTTTCTTGTCTATTCCGATACAACTTTAATCAAGGGCAACTACACCATTTGGGGCACCATTACCCAAGGTCTAGAAATTGTTAAGGCGATTGCAAAAATGGGTGTACGTGGTGGTGGCTTAGAAGGTGCTCCAAATCAGATGATCTCTATTGAAAAGGTTATTATTTCAAACTAGATCAAGTGCCAAAACAAGACAGATTTAGTCTGTATGGATTATTTTAAATGCTTCAGCCAAGCGACCATCAGGAAGTCCACCAAATCCTGCATTTCGTTGACCCCAATCTCGCAACATATTCTCTAACTCTTTGTTTTGTGCAGTTTGCGAAACATGTGCATGTAGGGCGGCAAGTTTTAAATTAAATGTGTCGGTGATATCAACCCAGTGATCTGGGTTAGCAAAACCCATTAGCCAGATTTCTCTAACGCGCCATGGCGCAAGATTTTCTTTCTCCAATAAGTCTGTAAATGCAAAGGGATTTCGAGCATCTGGGTACACGGCCTGCACGGCAGCCTCACCTGCGGCTAAATGATCAGGGTGACTGGCGCCAATGCGATCCCAATTGCGCTCTGGACTTTGGCAGACAATGCGATCAGGTCGAGTGCGTCGAATCTGTCGAACGATGTCTTTACGAAGTTCGATTGTCGCTTGCAAGTGACCGTCTACATAATTTAAAAAAGTAATGTCGCTAACGCCTATTTCTGAACCGGCTAAACGTTGCTCTCGCTGGCGAACAGCTGGCATTTCTTCTTTAGTAAAACCAGAGTCTTCGCCGCCCTGATCGCCATTTGTGCAAAAAACGTAAGAGACTTCAATCCCTTTTTTTACCCATTGCGCAATTGTTCCTGATGCACCAAAGTCTGAATCATCTGGGTGAGCGCTAATAACTAAGACGCGCTCAATTTCACTATCGGCGATCGGTTCCATAGTTGAACCCTAATAGAATGCCTCCTATGAATGAAATCGATCCGTTGCTAGAGGGACTTAACCCTCAACAAAGCGCGGCGGTTACACATGCTGGTGGCCCACTTTTAGTTGTTGCTGGTGCTGGCTCTGGAAAAACCAGAGTATTAACACGTCGAATCGCATATTTGATGGCACGTCGAAACGTTGCACCCTATGAGATTTTGGCAATTACTTTTACAAATAAAGCCGCTGGTGAGATGAAGGAACGAGTTGGTGAATTAGTTGGCACTGTTGCAAAGTCCATGTGGGTCTCTACATTTCACTCCGCATGTGTGCGCATTTTGCGACAAGAAGCTAATCGTCTTGGATATAGCAATACATTTAGTATCTACGACTCTGCAGATTCACAGCGCCTCATCACAATTGTGGCAAAAGAGTTAAATCTTGATCCAAAGCGTTATCCAGCCCGAGCGTTTCAGTCAGTGATTTCAAATGCAAAAAATGAACTGCTTTCCCCCCAGGATTATTTGAAGGCCGCTTCCAATCAATTTGAACAAGTTGTCGCAGATGTTTACACGATCTATCAGGGTCGGTTAATGAGAGCTAATGCAATGGATTTTGATGACTTAATTTTGAAAACTGTAGAAGTTTTGCAGCGATACCCTGAAGCAAAAGCAAGGTTTAGATCTCGATTTCGACATGTGTTAGTTGATGAATATCAAGATACAAATCACGCACAGTACATCTTGGTTAAAGAGCTTGTTGGTACAGAGTTAGAGGGCACGGCCCCTGCCGAATTGTGTGTTGTTGGAGATGCCGATCAATCCATTTATGGATTTCGTGGCGCAACAATTCGAAACATATTGCAGTTTGAACTGGACTATCCAAATGCAACTACAGTCTTACTTGAGCAAAACTACAGATCAACTCAAAACATTTTAAACGCTGCAAATGCAGTTATCACTAAAAATGAGAGCCGAAAAGAAAAAAACCTCTGGTCAGATTCCGGCGCTGGATCACCACTGACTGGTTATGTGGCAGAAAGTGAACATGACGAAGCTAATTTCGTTGCAGATGAGATTAGATCTCTTCAAAGAGATGGAAATTCAACTCCGGGAGAAACGGCAATTTTCTATCGCACCAATGCTCAGTCACGCGTATTTGAAGAAGTATTCATGCGAATGGCGTTGCCATACAAGGTCGTGGGTGGGCTTCGATTCTATGAACGTCGAGAAGTAAAGGATCTGTTGGCATATCTACGGGTACTTGCAAACTGTGAGGATGAAATTTCACTTCGCAGAATTATCAATATTCCAAAGCGAGGCATCGGTGACACATCTTTGGATTACGTGGATCAGTTTGCAAATAGTTGTGGAATCTCCTTTTGGCAAGGCTTACTCAGATGCAACGAAATTACTTCAGTGCCAGCCCGCGCTGCACAAGCGATCACTGAGTTCACATCAATGATTTCAGCATTGGGCGTTTTAGTAGAGGCAAAAGTTAAGCCTTCAGTAATTGTTGAGGCGGCATTAGAACAGTCAGGTCTTTTGAAAGAGCTTGCAGATAGCATTGATCCGCAAGATGAGGTTAGAGTTGAAAACTTAAAGGAACTTGTAGCAGTTTCAATGGAATATGAAGAGCGCTCTTTTGAAGAGTTAGGTGAAGATGAAGAGATTTCTCTTGCAGGGTTTTTAGAAAAAGTATCATTGGTAGCCGATGCAGATGAAATTCCAGAAGGTGAGGACCATGGCGGAGTTGTCACAATGATGACGCTGCACACTGCAAAAGGATTGGAATTTCCAACAGTATTTCTCACGGGGATGGAAGATGGAATTTTTCCACATTCTCGAACATTTGATGATAAAAATGAGATCGAAGAAGAACGCCGATTGGCATATGTTGGTTTAACTCGCGCGCGAGAAAGACTTTATATTTCACGAGCGGAGTATCGATCAACGTGGGGAGCCCCAAATTACAATCCACCATCTCGCTTCCTTGATGAAATTCCAGAAGATGTGATCGTATGGCGCAATCAATCATCAGATTCACTCATCTCATCGATGACAAAAAAATCAAGGGTTGCAACTGCTCCTCCACCAAGGGCGACAGGAAAGAAGAGCATAGCGATGGAGTTGGCTGTTGGTGAGCGTGTGTCACATGACACATTTGGATTAGGTACAGTTGTCGCAGTTGCAGGAGCAGGTGAGAAAGCAGAAGCGACAATTAATTTCGGTCAATACGGAGAGAAGCGTTTACTTCTGCGATATGCACCTGTTGAGAAGCTCTAAGATTAGACAGCACCAACTGATTTGCCCATTACAACTGATTGGAAGATTTAGTGGATCTTTTTGAATACCAAGCCCGCGATATTTTTGAAAAGCATGGCGTTCCGGTTCTAGCCGCAGCGATTGCAACAACTGCTGATGAAGCAGAAAAAGCTGCAGAGACTATCGGTGGAAAAGTTGTTGTAAAGGCACAAGTAAAAGTTGGTGGACGCGGAAAAGCCGGCGGAGTAAAGCTGGCTGAAAATCCAAAGGATGCGCGTGAGAAAGCATCTGCAATTCTTGGGATGGATATAAAAGGTCACACAGTTCGTACTGTCATGATTGCAGCGGCAGCGCCGATCGAAGCTGAGTATTACTTAGCAATTCTTCTTGATCGATCCAACAGAACCTTTCTTGTTATGGCATCTGTCTCTGGTGGAATGGATATCGAAGAGGTGGCACACACTGCTCCTGAGAAGTTAGCAAAGATTCCAGTATCTGCAGTTGATGGAATTTCAATGTCAAAAGCAAAAGAAATAGTTGCAGCGGCAAAGTTTCCTGCAGAAGTTGCAGATCAAGTAGCAGATGTGTTACTTAAACTTTGGGAAGTTTTCCAAAGCGAAGATGCAACTTTGGTTGAAGTAAATCCTTTAGTGAAAACATCTGATGGAAAGATCATTGCTTTAGATGGCAAGGTGACTCTGGATGAAAATGCAGATTTTAGACAACCAGAACATCAAGGCTTAGTTGATGAGGCCGGGGAGAATCCACTAGAAGCAGCTGCAAAAGAAAAAGGACTTAACTACGTCAAGTTAGATGGCGAAGTAGGAATTATTGGCAATGGTGCTGGCTTAGTTATGAGCACTCTAGATGTTGTCGCATATGCCGGTGAAAAACATGGAGGTGTGCGACCAGCTAATTTCCTAGATATCGGTGGCGGTGCATCTGCTCAAATCATGGCTGATGGTCTTTCAATTATTCTCGGCGACAAAGATGTTAAGAGTGTTTTCGTCAATGTATTTGGGGGAATTACCGCCTGTGATTCTGTTGCAAATGGAATTGTTCAGGCTCTTGAATTACTGGGACCAAAGGCGACCAAACCAATTGTTGTTCGCCTCGATGGCAATAATGTTTTAGAAGGTCGTGCAATTCTAAAAGCAGCAGCCCACCCTCTTGTAGAACAAGCTGACACTATGGATGGCGCAGCTAATCGTGCTGCAGAATTGGCGGCAAAATAATGACGATCTTTATCAACGAAACTAGCAAAGTAATTGTGCAAGGCATGACAGGTTCGGAAGGCACAAAGCACACTCGTAGAATGTTGATCTCTGGAACCAATATTGTTGGTGGAGTCACTCCAGGAAAAGGTGGCCAAGTTGTAGAAATTGAAGGCCACAATCTTCCCGTGTTTAACACCGTGGCCGAGGCTATGGCCGCAACTGGTGCAAATGTTTCAGTTATCTTTGTTCCACCTAAATTTGCTAAGGCAGCAGTAATTGATGCGATTAATGCCAAAATGCCTTTAGCGGTTGTTATAACTGAAGGTATTCCAGTTCATGACTCTGCAAGTTTTTACACCTATGCACAAAGCGTGGGAACAACACAGATCATTGGGCCTAACTGTCCAGGGTTGATTAGTCCAGGAAAATCAAATGTTGGAATTATTCCTGCAGACATTACGGGCGCAGGACCAATCGGTCTTGTTTCTAAATCAGGAACTCTGACCTATCAAATGATGTATGAGCTTCGTGATATTGGATTTAGTACAGCAGTTGGAATTGGCGGCGATCCTGTAATTGGCACAACACATATTGATTGCTTGCGTGCATTTCAAGATGATCCCAATACAGAGGCGATCGTAATGATCGGTGAGATTGGTGGAGATGCCGAAGAGCGTGCGGCCGCATTTATTTCTGAGTATGTAACAAAGCCAGTCGTTGGATATATCGCAGGCTTCACCGCGCCAGAAGGCAAAACAATGGGACATGCTGGTGCAATAGTTTCTGGTTCATCTGGAACTGCTCAAGGTAAAAAAGATGCGTTAGAGGCAGCTGGTGTAAAAGTTGGTCAAACTCCTAGTGAAACAGCCCGGTTGTTACGGGCAATAATGGGTCGATAACAATGGTGTTGCGCGTACTTGGAGCAGCGTTTCCCCAAGTTTTGCGCAGCATTGCATGGCTCATACTTCCAATATCTTTTATTGCACTTATTGCATGGTCAACAGCAGGAAGTGCAACTGGAAACACGGGCGATCCACTACGTGCAGCTTTATGGATTTGGATTGGTGCCCATCAAATACCTTTTGATTTAACTTTAGGTTCATCGGCATTAGCAGGTCATCTTTCATATCTGCCTTTGGGAGCATTAGTTTTCCCCATACTTGCTATTCGAAATGGAGTCTCCCGCACGGTAGATCGCCTTGATGGCGATACATCATTGATCGCCCCAGCCAGAGTCGCATTTTCGTTTCTCTATACGATTTTTGCTTTACTTGCTTCAATTTTTTCAAAAACCGACGAAGTAATTCCGGTTTGGTATTTTTCACTGATATACGTACTTCCATTCACACTCATTACATCAGCAACAGTTGCTCGTCGCACTTTATTAGGGCAAGGATTTTTATTTGGATCCCGCATTATTGCTCTCTTGCTTGGGATAAGTGCAATAGCACTTGGTATCGCACTGTTGATCAACTTAGATCTAGTAAGGAATCTAACGATAGTACTTCAGCCTGGAATCTTTGGTGGCTTCCTTCTTCTCTTGCTCAATATTCTCTATCTTCCTAATGCAATTGTCTCAACACTCTCGTATTTCTCGGGAGTGGGTTTTGCCGTCGGTTCGCAAACGATAGTTTCACCAATCACTTTCGATTTAGATAAAATCCCAGCGATGCCGATTTTAGGAGCCTTGCCTAAGAATGAATCCTTGATTTCACTATTGGGTGTAGTAGTCATTGTCTTTGCAGGTGCATTACTTGTGACATGGACAGTAGATCTTAAACAGAAAGTGTTAACGCAAAGTTTGATTGTGGCGATTTTGATATCGGCTTTCATAGGCTATTCAGCAAGTGGAGCATTAATTACCGAAGCAATGTCGGCGGTTGGAACATCACCATGGAAGTTCACCACCGCCATCGCTATTCAACTGGGATTGGGGGCATTTTTAGCAATCTACGTACCTAGATTGTTTAAACGCAGTTGAGACCTTTCATCGGAAACAGCATGAGAAAAACGGTTCTAGATGCCGTAAAAGCCGTTGAGATAGTCATGTACATCAGAGATGTTCGACATTTCTCACACCTCTGAGTCGATACGATAGTGCCATGAGCGCACAGTTATTAGATGGCAAGGCGTTAGCTGCCACCATCAAATCCGATCTTTCTAAGCGCGTATCGAAGTTAAATTCAGAAGGTGTATTTCCGGGTCTAGCAACAATTTTGGTGGGTGAAGATCCTGGTTCTCTTTCTTATGTCTCAGGAAAACATCATGACTGCGAAGATGTTGGAATTAAATCCATTCGTATCGATCTACCTGCCAATGCATCTGAAAAAGATGTCCTTGCAGCGATTTCTGATTTAAACAACTCAAAAGAGTGCACCGGATTTATAGTTCAACTTCCATTACCAACAGGGATTAGTACACAGAAAATACTAGAAGCAATCGATCCAAAAAAGGATGCTGATGGATTACACCCACTTAATCTAGGGCGATTAGTTGCTGGTTTTGATGGTCCAATCCCATGTACACCTAGAGCAATTGTTGAACTACTTGAACATTATAAAATTCCAACCCAAGGTGCAAAAGTAACGGTGATTGGTCGAGGCATAACAGTTGGTCGCCCACTTGGACTTTTGCTCACTCGTAAAAAAGAAAATGCAACAGTTACCCTTACTCACACTGGGACTAAAGATTTGACTAAGCACACTCAATCAGCCGACATAGTGATCGCTGCAATTGGACAGGCGAATTTTCTTAAGGCCGAGATGATTAAAGAAGGCGCAGTTGTTATTGATGTTGGAATTTCACGGTTTCAATCTGGATTAGTAGGCGATGTTGATCCGAGTGCGAGTGCAAAATCTTCTTTTTTTGCGCCCATGCCAGGAGGTGTGGGGCCAATGACTCGTGCGATGCTCTTGAAGAATGTGGTTGATGCATGCAGTTAAATGAACGTCTTATTTCACTCTTAAGTTACGGCGCCGTTGCCTTGGGTATAGCTCTTGGAGCCTTTGGAATAGTGCGAGGCGGATCACTATTTATCGCCCTTGGTACAGCGGGCATTGCACTTAAATCCCGGAATTTTCGAACTCTCGAGTTTTATATTCCGCTTGCAATCGCTATCGCTCTATTTGTTGTGGCAATTGCACTTCCTCGCGGGCGGTAGAGTTCACCTATTCGCAGATTCACACGAACGGGGTCAGGATGGCTGGGAAAGTCACAGTAGTCGGTGCAGGATTTTATGGTTCAACAACAGCTCTTCGTTTAGCTGAGTACGACATATTCGACACCGTAGTTTTGACGGATATTCTTGAAGGTAAGTCAGAGGGTTTGGCTTTAGATATGAATCAATCTCGCTCAATCGAAGGATTTGAAACCAAGATCATCGGAGCAACAACCACCCCCGAAGGTGCTGGCTATGAAGCAACAGCAAATTCAGATGTTGTAGTAATTACTGCAGGTCTTCCCCGTAAACCTGGCATGAGCCGTATGGATTTAATCGGAGTAAATGCTGGAATCGTGCGTGGGGTCGCAGAAAATATTGCAAAGCACTCACCAAATGCAGTCATCATTGTCGTATCAAATCCACTTGATGAAATGACAGCCCTCGCTCAGATCGCAACAAAGTTTCCAAAAAATCGCGTAATGGGCCAGGCTGGAATGTTGGATACAGCACGCTTTACAAATTTTGTGGCAGAAAAGCTTGGCGAAAAAGTTGGCGCAGTTAAGACTTTAACTTTGGGTTCACACGGTGACACCATGGTTCCGGTGCCAAGCCGTTGCACAGTAAATGGAAAGCAACTTTCAGAACTACTTTCAGAAAGTGAGATCGCAGAACTCGTTGATCGCACACGCAATGGTGGAGCAGAAGTTGTCGCGCTGTTAAAAACTGGCTCTGCTTATTACGCACCATCTGCAGCTGCTGCACGCATGGCAAAAGCTGTCATTGAGGATTCTGGCGCAGTAATGCCAGTGTGTGCTTGGGTTGATGGAGAGTATGGGATTTCTGGTGTTTATCTTGGAGTTGAAGCACAGATCGGTCGCAGCGGTGTTGTAAAAATCGTAGAAGGATCACTTACGGATTCGGAAGTTACAGCCCTAAAGGAGGCAGCAGAAGCTGTTCGTGCAAAACAAGCAGATGTTCAAACCCTGTAAGAAACAGTAAGAGGAATTAAAAGAATTCAAGACAGGCACGAAAAGCAAGAGCGTAACTAAGAAAATAGCGTGAAGAGTCGAAGAGAACACTAAGGAGTAAGTATGTCCAAGATTAAAGTTACAGGCACGGTCGTTGAATTAGATGGCGATGAGATGACTCGAATCATCTGGCAATTTATTAAGGACTCGCTCATATTGCCTTACTTGGATGTAAATCTTGAGTACTACGACTTAGGTATGGAAAATCGAGATGCAACAGATGATCAGGTAACAATTGACTCAGCCCGGGCAATTCAAAAGCATGGCGTTGGAATCAAGTGCGCAACAATCACACCTGATGAGGCTCGAGTTGAAGAGTTTGGTCTTAAGAAGATGTGGAAGTCACCAAATGGAACAATCCGAAACATTCTTGGCGGCGTAATTTTCCGTGAACCAATCATTATTAGTAACGTTCCACGTTTAGTACCCCACTGGTCCAAACCAATTGTTATCGGCCGTCATGCATTTGGAGATCAATATCGTGCTACTGATTTCAAAGTTCCCGGTCCAGGAAAGTTAACAATTTCATTTGTGCCAGAAGATGGTTCTGCTCCAACTACTCATGAAGTTTTCAACTTTGAATCCTCAGGTGTAGCCATGGCTATGTATAACGTTGACGATTCAATTCGAGACTTTGCTCGAGCATCACTTAACTATGGGTTACTTCGAAAGTTCCCTGTTTATCTCTCAACGAAGAACACAATTCTCAAGGCATACGATGGTCGCTTTAAAGATATTTTCGAAGAGATCTTCCAAGCAGAATTCAAAGCAAAATTTGATGCTGCCGGAATTTGGTATGAGCACCGACTCATCGATGACATGGTTGCTATGTCGCTTCGCTTAGAGGGCGGATATGTGTGGGCATGTAAGAACTACGACGGCGATGTTCAATCTGACACAGTTGCACAGGGTTACGGTTCGCTAGGTTTGATGACATCTGTCTTAATGACACCAGATGGAAAGATTTGTGAATCTGAGGCAGCACATGGAACTGTTACTCGTCACTATCGCGATCACCAGGCAGGTAAAGCAACTTCAACAAATCCAATCGCTTCAATTTTTGCGTGGACACAAGGCTTGGCACACAGAGCGCTACTTGATAACAACCCTGAGTTGGCAAAGTTCTGCGCAACTCTTGAACGCGTGTGCATTCAAACTGTTGAACAAGGAAAGATGACAAAGGATCTTGCACTGTTGATCTCTAAGGACGCCCCGTATCAAACGACGCAGGAGTTCCTAAGTTCAATCGATGCTAACCTCAAAGTTGCGATGGGTTAAGGGTGAATTCAACCCAACTTGCGGTTAATTGATCGTATACTTGGACCATAATGGAGCCTGAATCGTTTACTTCACTTCTGTTTGACCTTGGCGTTATTGCCGTACTAATTCTAATCGCATCATTTTTCGTTGCTGCCGAGATAGCTCTTATTTCCATGCGCGATAGCCAAATTAAGCAGGTAGCTACTCGCGGAAAGCGTGGCGCTCGCGTTGCAGCACTTGCTCAACACCCCAACAGATTGTTAGCTGCAGTTCAAATTGGTGTGACTGTCAGCGGATTTCTCTCTGCGGCTTTAGGTGCAGATCAGTTAGGAAACTACGTCATTCCTTGGCTGGAGTCACTTGGAATCTCCAATGGCTGGAGTACAACGATTTCACTTATTGGCGTAACTCTAGTGATCGCTTATTTCTCACTTGTGTTTGGTGAATTGGTTCCAAAGCGCATTGCATATTTTAAAGCAGAAGAAATTGCCATGAAGACGGCAGGAATAATCGATATCGTTGCTCGAATTTTTCGCCCAATTATCTGGCTACTATCAAAGTCAACAGACTTTGTTGTTCGAGGATTTGGAGTTGATCCTAAAGAGGCAAGAACTCAAATGTCAGAAGAAGAGTTACTTGATCTTGTAACTGGTCATGCTGCTTTAACCGATGAAGAACGAGATATTGTTGAGGAAGTCTTTAACGCATCAGAACGATCTGTGCACGAGGTAATGGTTCCTCGTACCGAAGTGGACTTCATGGATGCCTCCCTTACTGTTGGAAAAGCAATCGAGTTAGCCGTCGATAAAGCACATTCACGGTACCCAGTTGTTCGTGGATCATCTGATGAAGTCGTTGGGTTTATTCACGTTCGCGATCTTTTGGACACATCTCTCGCAACTAAGGGCACAAAGATTGTCGAACTTGTACGAAACATTATGTATTTGCCAGGAACAAAAGGTATTTTGCCTGCACTCTCTGAAATGCGCACACAAGGTCAACACCTTGCAATAGTTCTAGATGAGTATGGTGGCACCGACGGAATCGTGACGTTAGAAGATCTCGTAGAGGTTTTAATCGGTGATATTCGTGATGAATATGATGACCATAATCAGGAAGTTGCCATAGAAGATCACGCCGGTGATTTTGAAGTTGATGGACTTATCTCTATTGAGGATTTAATCGAGCAAACACGTCTTGAAATTCCTGAGGGTCCATATGAAACTGCAAGTGGATTTGTAATGCACTTCTTAGGCAGAATTCCACATGAAAATGATGTAGTTAATGTAAACGGCATCAAAATCAAGGTTTTAACCATGGAAGGCAAACGCGCGGGTCAGTTGTTGATCACTCCCAACACTTCTGTGTGAAAGAATTAGCACCATGACTGATAAAAGAGTTCTCTCAGGTATTCAACCTACAAGCAACTCATTTCATCTTGGCAATTATCTTGGCGCACTCAAGCAGTGGGTGGAGCTACAAGAAGCACATGATGCTTTTTACTGCATAGTTGATCTGCATGCTCTTACCGGTGAGATCGAACCCAAGTTATTGCGAGAGCGCACCTTAGCCTCAGCTGCGCAGTTAATGGCTATTGGTATCTCTCCTGACAAATCCACACTTTTTGTTCAATCACATGTTCCCCAACACAATCAATTGGGCTGGGTAATGGAATGTATTGCAGGTTTTGGTGAAGCCAGCCGCATGGTTCAGTTCAAAGATAAGTCATCAAAAGCTGGCGCAGACTCTGCGCGTGTTGGACTCTTTACATATCCGATGTTGCAGGCAGCAGACATTCTTTTATATCAAGCCCACTTTGTGCCTGTGGGAGAAGATCAACGCCAACATATTGAACTCACTCGAGATTTAGCTACCCGATTTAACTCTAAATTTGGAGAAACTTTTAGAGTCCCCGAAGGACGTATTTTAAAAGCTGGGGCAAAGATTTATGACTTACAGGATCCAACGTCCAAGATGAGTAAGTCATCAGAATCAACAGCTGGTGTATTAGAGATTATGGATGCTCCTGAAGTAAACATAAAAAAGATTAAGAGTGCGGCAACTGATACCGGTCGTGAAGTTATCTTTGATGAAAAAGAAAAGCCAGGCATTAGTAATTTACTGACAATTCATACATCTTTATCTGGACGTTCAATTACAGAGATTGAAAATGAGTTTGCGGGTAAAGGCTATGGCGACTTTAAAGCCCAAGTAGCAGAAGTTGTGGTTGAGTATTTAAGACCGATTAGAGATCATGCTTTAGAACTTCTTAAAGATGAAGCGCATTTATTGACTCTGTTGCACCGAGGTGGAGAAAAAGCACAAAAAGCTGCTTCAAGTACCCTTGAGACGGCATATAAGAATTTAGGGCTGGTCCAGTAAGAAAACTCACATAATCCCTGTCGAAAATTTCAATGAGGGAACCAGCATCAAAAAACTGCCTATTCAGCGCTCGTTGAGTATCAACCATAACTTTAGAGTTTTCCCAATGTTTACCTAACTTGCGAATTGAACTCGGCGGGTTCTTGAGAATTTACTGTTGAAAGCAATAGGCTCCCGATTACACAAATCTTCTCTATCTGCCCTCAAAAGCATGTATCGAAGGCCCAATTTAACATTTGGAGGAAAATTGAAGAGAGCATCGAAACTTGTAGCAGTTCTTGCTGCAGCAGTTTTAATCACAACAGGCTGTTCAAGCTCATCATCTGATAACGCAGGAGGCGATGTAAAAGTTGGTCTTGCTTATGACATTGGTGGCCGTGGAGACAAGTCATTTAATGACTCTGCTGCACTTGGTCTAGATCAGGCAAAAGAAGAGTTTGGAATTGAAGCTAAAGAAGTAACTGTTACAACTGGTTCAGATTCAGAGCGTGAAGACAAGCTTCGTCTATTGGCAGAAGCTGGTTACAACCCAATTATCGCAGTTGGTTTTCTTTATGCAGGACCAATCAAGGCAGTATCAACAGACTATCCAGACATCAACTTTGGAATCATTGATGATTCATCAGTAGCAGCTCCAAATGTTGCAGGACTTGTATTTGCTGAAGAGCAAGGTTCATACCTAGTTGGTATTGCAGCTGCTCTAGAGTCAAAGTCAGGAAAAGTTGGATACATCGGTGGAGTACGTACACCACTACTACAGAAGTTTGAAGCAGGGTTCGTAGCAGGAGTGAAGGCAACAAAGCCTTCAGCAACTGTTGATGTTAAGTACATCTCCGAGCCACCTGATTTCAGTGGCTTCAATGATCCTGCAAAAGCAAAGGTTATTGCTAAGGGAATGATCGATAAGGGTGCAGATGTTATTTACTCAGCAGCTGGTGGATCAGGTGCAGGTAACTTTGCTGCAGCTATTGATGCCGGAAAAGCTGGCAAGAAGGTATGGACAATCGGAGTTGACTCTGATCAGTACCTCAATGCATCACCAGAGGAGCAGGCAAACATGCTAACTTCAATGTTAAAGCGTGTTGACCGCGCTGTTTATGACGTCATCTCAGCAGCAGTTAACGGAACAACTGTTAACGATGTTTTAGATGCAGCTGCAGGTACCAATGGACGCGTTTACGGTCTAGAACTTGATGGTGTGGGAGTCTCATATTCAGGCGATTACATCACTAAGTACAAGGATCAGATTGATAAGGCAGCTGCCGATATCAAGTCTGGTGCCATCACTGTTCCAACAACGCCATAACGGCAATTAAGAACAGGGTAGTAAGTAGTAAAGAAAGATAAGAAGTGGCATTTGGCCCGACAATGGAGTTAGATCTCCTTGTTGGGCCAAATGTTTTTTTCCAAGAAAGGGAGGCGATCAGTGTCCGTAGCAGTTGAACTACGCCACATCACTAAGCGCTTTCCTGGCGTGATCGCAAATAAAGATGTGTCACTCAAGGTTGAGAGCGGAACAGTCCACGCCCTTGTCGGTGAAAACGGTGCTGGCAAATCAACTGTGATGAAAATTTTGTATGGAATGCAGACTCCAGATAGTGGAGAAATTCTAGTCAATGGACAGGCTGTAGATTTTAAGAATCCAAATGATGCAATCGCAGCCGGTATTGGAATGGTGCATCAGCACTTTATGTTGGCTGATAATTTCACTGTCCTAGAGAACATAATTTTAGGATCAGAGCCAAAGCACGGCCTAACAATCGACTTTAAGTCAGCTCGTGCCAAAGTAATTGAAATGGCAAATCAGTATGGGTTAGAAATTGATCCAGACTTGATGGTGGAAGAGCTTGGTGTTGGCGCACGTCAACGAGTGGAGATTTTGAAGGTACTTTTCCGTGGGGCGCGCATTTTGATCTTTGATGAGCCAACCGCTGTGCTCGTCCCGCAAGAAGTTGATGATCTATTCGCCGCACTAGAAGGATTACGTGCACAAGGAATGGCAATTATTTTTATCTCACATAAGTTAGATGAAGTCTTGCGAGTAGCTGATGAAGTTACAGTTGTTCGCCAGGGCGTAACCGTTGCCCAAGTTAAATCTAAAGACGTTACCTCTCGAGAGCTCGCAGAGCTTATGGTTGGAAGTGAACTCCCACAGCCTCATACTCAAGGCCATACCAAGCGCGATGAGGTTGTGCTCACTCTCTCTGATGTTTGCGTGCCCACTGCAACTGGAAGTCGGGATTTAATCTCACATATTTCTTTTGATCTACACGCAGGTGAAGTTGTTGGAATTGCCGGTGTAGAAGGAAATGGTCAGGCAGAACTTATTGAGGCGATCATGGGCCTTCGCGAGTACACCGGACAGGTTTCCTTCCGTGGTAAATCTGTTGATCATATGAGTGTTGCAGACCGTCATGATTTAGGTATTGGATTAATTCCAGAAGATCGTCAAAGACAAGCGCTAATGATGAACTCACCATTATGGGAAAACCGAATTCTTGGCCATCAACGTGGCAAACCAGTGATGCGTGGATTTATCGTAGATAAACAGGCCACAATCGCTAGCACTCAAACAATCATGAATGAGTTTGATGTCCGCGCACCTGGTCCACAAACTTTAGCTGCAGCCCTTTCTGGAGGAAACCAACAAAAGTTTATTGTCGGGCGAGAGATGAGCAAAGCACCAGCATTACTTCTTGCTTCACATCCAACCCGCGGCGTAGATGTTGGTGCACAAGCTGCAATTTGGGATGTACTTCGCCAAGCTCGCGAAAAAGGAATGGCGATAGTACTGATCTCAGCAGACCTAGAAGAGTTAATTGGAATGTCTGATCGCCTATTGGTTATGTTGCGCGGAACGATTACCGCAGAGCTCAATCCTGCTACGACCACGCCAGAACAATTAGGTTCAGCAATGACGGGTGCAGCATGAAGGCCCAACGTTTCTCAATGACAAAAATTGGTTTGGCAGTGGCAGCGCCGTTATTCGCAGCTTTCTTTTCAATTATTGTTTCTAGCATTGCTGTTATTGCCACAAAAAAATCTCCAATAGATGCTTTCAGTTCTATGTTGGAATATGGATTTCGTACCGGATCGTTGATGGAGATCGTAAATATTGCAACTCCTTATTACATAGCTGCAATCGCGATTGCAGTGACTTTCCGTGCTGGTTTGTTTAATATCGGAGTTGAAGGACAGCTACGCCTTGGGGCATTGTTTAGTTGTTACATCGGGGCGATGTTCGTTTTGCCGCCGGTCTTACACGTTCTAGTTGTCTTCATGATTGCAATGACATTTGGTGGACTCTGGGCTGCAATTGCCGCATATTTAAAGGTTAGGCGTGGAGTTAACGAAGTTATCTCCACCATCATGCTCAATAGTTTGGCTGGTGGGCTTTCTGCATACTTGTTGTCTAAGCATTTTGCAGTTATTGAAGTGGGCTCAAATAACTTAGAAACAAAACAACTTCCAGCATCTGCCCAAGTACCAGATCTCATGCCTATTCTGCGAACATTTGGAGTAGAAGATCAGCCCGGTGGTGGAGTCTATGGAATGTTTTTCGTTGCGATAGCACTTGGATTTACTTTTTGGTTTGTAGTAAATCGCACTCGATTTGGTTTTGAACTCCGTGCCTCTGGAAGTAATCCAATTGCAGCTCGGGTCAGTGGTGTTAACTCTAAAAAGATGACTTTCTTAGCACTCGTTATCTCTGGCGCAATCGCAGGTTTAGCAGGATTACCAGAAGTCTTAGGCCAAACACATACGTATAACCTAGGTTTTAGAGCGGGTATTGGATTTTCAGCAATTGCAGTTGCCTTATTGGGACGAAACTCTGCCGGGGGAATGGCATTTAGTGCTCTGTTGTTTGGCTTCCTAGAGGTTAGCGCTAGATCACTCGAACTGATCGATATTGCACCTGAAACCTATGTCATTATGCAAGGTTCAATTTTGCTGAGCGCAGTTGTTGCATACGAAGTCGTACGTAGATTTAAATTAGTATTGCAGAGCAAAGAGCTTGCAAAAGTGGCTGCACAAGTTACTACAGCGGGGGTTACGAAGTGAAAGCAATGAAGTTTTTGCGTTATGCAACTATGTTGCTGTTCGCTCTTGCCTCCATTAGGGTCATTACAGGGGCATCGAATTTAACAAGTATTGGTACCGCATCTGCGGCGCTTTTGTTATCAGTTCCAATTGTTTTGGCTGCACTCGGTGGCTTGTTCTCGGAACGTGCTGGTGTTGTAAATATCGGCCTAGAGGGCATGATGATTATGGGTGCTTGGGCCGGCGGGTTTATTGGAGCCAAATACGGACCATGGCTTGGATTAATAGCTGCAGTTATTTTTGGCGCAGTTGGAGCGCTAGTTCATGCAATTGCAACCGTAACCTTTGGAGTAGATCACGTTGTATCCGGCGTTGCCATAAACATTATTGCCGCAGGTTTGGTTCGTTATCTTTCAACGCTCATGTACAAAGGTGGTTCGTGGCCAGGCCCATCACAATCACCACCTATTGAGTCGATTCCCCTTAATGGATTACCTGTTTTATCTGGTGGACGCTTCTTCGGTTGGCAAAGTCCAGATGTTTTAACATGGATTTCGGAGAAGAACTGGTTCTTTGTCTCTGATGTTTCATCAGTACTTCGAGGTTTAACTGGCGATCTTTCATATGTAACTATTGTTGCAATCGCATTTGTCCCGCTGGCCTACTTCATTTTATGGAAGACAGCGTTTGGTCTTCGTTTACGAAGTGCAGGCGAGGCACCAATTGCTGCCGAATCTCTGGGAGTCAATGTTTATGCCATGAAGTACGCAGGTGTAGTTATTTCTGGTGGTTTAGCCGGACTCGGTGGTGGCTTTTTAGCAATTGTTGCAGCAAGTAACTACCAAGAGAATCAAGTTGCAGGTCGAGGTTACGTTGGATTGGCAGCGCTGATATTTGGAAACTATCGCCCTGGTGGTCTTTTGGCAGGTGCGGGTTTATTTGGTTTTGCTGATGCACTGCAACTTCGAGATTCGACAGCAATTCACGCTTTGCTAATTCTTATTGCGCTGATATTGGTTTTTGTAGCTTTCCGAAACTTCAAAAAGGGAAACAACCTTTCTGCAGGTTTGAGTCTTGCCTTTGCTGCAGGCTCTCTCTGGTTCTATTTTGCAGTTGATGAACTTCCTGGACAGTTAGTAACTATGACTCCATATATTGCAACACTTCTAGTAATGGCACTTGCATCTCAGCGGCTTCGAATGCCCGCAGCAGATGGAATACCGTATCGACGCGGTGGCATGGGATGAGCTCCTTAGATTGGGATTTGTTGCACAAAGAAGCAATAGCTGCCATGAAAACTGCATATGCTCCGTATTCAAAATTTCCTGTTGGAGTCTCTGCTCTCGTTAGTGATGGACGAATCGTAAAGGGCTGCAACGTTGAAAACGCTAGTTATGGCGTTGGTTTATGTGCAGAGTGCGGTTTGGTCTCCAATTTAATTTCATCTGGTGGTGGGCGCCTTGTTGCAATTGTCTGCGTTGATGGTCAGGGAGATTACTTAGCTCCCTGCGGTCGTTGTCGCCAACTTTTGTACGAGCACGGTGGCCCAGATGCATTACTCATGACAGATGATGGCCCCCAAAAAATGTCAGTAATGCTTCCTTGGGCATTTGGCCCCGATGATTTAGATCGTAACGAGCGCTAAATGATCGAAGCTTTTTCAGCTGCAGAAGTTATTGCAGCTAAGCGTGATAAGCATGTTTTATCTGACGCGCAGATTGATTGGGTGATCGATGCATACACACGAGGCGCCGTTGCAGATGAGCAGATGTCGGCCCTTCTAATGGCAATTCTTCTCAATGGAATGCAGAGCCAAGAGATTTCGCGCTGGACTGATGCGATGATCAATAGTGGCGAACGAATGAATTGGTCTGCTCTTTCTCGTCCTACTGTTGATAAACATTCAACGGGAGGAGTAGGCGACAAGATAACTTTGCCACTTGCACCATTAGTTGCAGCATGTGGTGCAGCCGTTCCACAACTATCTGGTCGTGGCCTTGGCCATACTGGTGGAACTCTAGATAAATTGGAATCCATTCCAGGATGGAGAGCATCGCTATCTAATGATGAAATGCTTAAAGTTTTACAGGATTGTGGCGCCGTAATTTGTGCAGCCGGTGCTGGTTTAGCACCGGCGGATAAAAAACTTTACGCACTCCGTGATGTAACTGCCACGGTTGAATCAATTCCACTCATTGCATCATCAATTATGAGTAAAAAAATTGCTGAAGGAACAAGTGCATTGGTCCTAGACGTAAAAACCGGCAAGGGTGCATTTATGAGTGACCCAGAAAAAGCCAAAGAGCTTGCACACGTAATGGTTGAATTAGGAAAGCGTGCTGGAGTAAATACTGTCGCATTGGTTACTGCAATGGATATCCCTCTTGGGTTGACTGCAGGAAATGCTCTTGAAGTCCGAGAATCTATCGAAGTGCTCTCTGGTGGTGGACCAGAAGATGTTGTGCAGTTAACTGTTTTACTTGCGCAGGAAATGCTCAATCTTGTAGGAATAAAAGATGCCGATCCTGCTGCTGCACTTAAAAATGGAAAAGCAATGGATGTTTGGCGCACCATGATTTCCTCTCAAGGTGGAGATCCAGATGCAAAACTGCCCGTTGCTAAAGAAAATACAGTCGTTCGCGCAGACAAAGACGGAACGATTCTTTCCATGGATGCAATGAAAGTTGGAATAGCCGCTTGGCGATTGGGAGCGGGTCGCTCTCGTCAAGGTGAGAGCGTCCAGGCCGGGGCAGGAATAGAGATTCACGCTAAACCTGGAGATGTCATTAAGGCTGGCTCGCCCCTCTACACGCTTCATACAGACATTGCTGCCACCTTTGCTCGTGCTTTAGAGAGCCTTGAGAATTCCGTTGAGATTGGCGAGCTACTAGCAGGTGGAATCGATAGATTGCCTTTGATTATAGAAAGAATCGTTTAAGGTTAGCCAATAGTTCTTTTAAAATTATAAAGTGGTTTAGATGCCGCTCATGCAGTGAATTAAATAAGACGTGAAGTGAATTGAAAACGAGGTAGAGCAGATGGCTTTAAATAGCATTCCAACAAAAGATCAGATCAAGGCAGTACCAAAAGTCTTATTACATGATCATTTGGATGGTGGCCTACGCCCACAAACAATCATCGATATTGCTCAAGAGATTGGCTATGACCTACTGCCAACCCATGATGCCGGCGAACTTGCTATGTGGTTTCGAGAAGCCTGCGATTCTGGATCACTCGTGAGGTATTTGGAGACATTTTCACACACCATTGCTGTCATGCAACGCCGAGAAGATATTGTGCGAGTTGCACGAGAATGCGCACTTGATCTTGCACGCGATGGCGTCGTCTATGCAGAGGTTCGTGGAGCACCAGAGCTTTTCACGCTAAAAGGCCTAACAATGTCTGACGTAGTTGAAGCAACTATTGAAGGATTTGAATTAGGAACCAAAGATGCAAAAAATGAAGGCTTCACAATTATTGTCCGTTCACTATTGTGTGGCATGCGTCAAAATAATAGATCTCAGGAAGTTGCTGAGTTAGTTGTTAAATACAGAGATAGGGGGGTTGTTGGCTTTGATATCGCTGGTCCTGAAGATGGTTTTCCGCCGAGTGATCAAAAAGATGCTTTTGATCATCTTCGTAAAGAAGATGCCCATTTTACTATCCATGCTGGTGAAGCGTATGGAATCCCCTCAATCTGGGAAGCGATCCAACTCTGCGGAGCCGAACGATTAGGCCATGGAGTTCGTATCATCGATGATATTGATTTCTCTGGGGCTACCCCAAAACTAGGTCGACTCGCATCATATGTTCGAGATCGAAGAATTCCGCTAGAGCTCTGTCCAACTTCAAATTTACAAACAGGTGCTGCAGCAAGTTATGCCGAGCACCCAATTGGCAAACTAGCTCAACTTCGTTTTCGTGTAACGCTTAATACAGACAACAGATTAATGAGTCAAACATCGATGTCATTTGAGATGGAAGAGGCAGTAAAGGCGTTTAATTGGAATTTTGCAGAACTACAACGAGTAACAATTAACGCCATGAAGAGTGCCTTTATCCCATATCCAGAGAGATTAGAGATTATCGAAAAGGTAATCAAACCTGGTTATGAAAAGATTTCATCGGGAACATGACCCATTCAACAATTGATTTTACTGATCCAGAGTTCATTGCTAACCCATATCCTGCATTAAAGGAGTTACGCAAAAGCGATGGTCCTCTTTGGCATGAAGGAATGCAAATTTTTTTGGCTGCCAAACATGGTGATGCCAATGATGTTTTCCGAAACAAATCATTAGGACGAATATTTGCACCAAAAACTCCAGAGTTTGAGTGGGAGATTTTTAACTGGCTACATGCCGACTCAATTTTAGATAGCGAGCCACCTAAGCACACTCGATTACGTTCTCTAGTTGCTAAGGCATTTAACCGTCAAAAAATTGAGGGAATGCGACCTGGTGTTGAGCGGATCACTCAGCAATTACTGGATAGCATTGAGGAGAAAGTTAAATCAGGGGAAACCTTTGATCTGATTGCAGACTACGCCGAACCATTGCCGGTAAAAATTATTGCCGATCTTTTAGGTTTTCCTGAAAGCGATGAACACTTACTTCGTCCATGGTCACAAGCGATAGTAAAGATGTATGAAGTAAATCCATCCCTGCAATATCAAGCAGATGCTAAAAAGGCCGGACGTGAATTTGCAGAGTATGTGCGTGGACTAGCCGAACAACGAAAAAAGACCCCTGGCCAAGATTTGATATCAGAGTTAGCAACCGTTGAAGAAAACGGTGAAAAGCTCAATATGCAGGAGTTAGTAGCAACCTGCGTGTTGCTTCTTAACGCAGGGCATGAAGCAAGTGTGAATGCTTTTGGAAATGGAATGGTTGCAGTTTTGGAGCGAGCTGACCAAACAAAACTCCTACGAGAAAATCCTAGAGAGTTGACCAATACCGCACTAGAGGAGTTCATGCGCTTTGATGCACCCCTACATTTGTTTGAGCGAACCGCCACAGCTGATACTCACATTGGGGGAGTTGAGATTAAGCAAGGGCAAAAGATTGCTGCATTGATTGGTTCAGCAAATCGTGATGAATCAATTTTCTCTTCGGCGGAATCAATGGATGTAACACGAGATCCAAATCCACATATTGGCTTTGGTGCAGGTATTCACTTCTGCCTCGGTGCACCATTAGCAAGGCTTGAAATGAGTGTCTCGCTGCCTGCGTTATGGGAAAAGTATCCAGATATGCAACTGTCCACTAAGCCAGTACGTCGTCCAACATTTGTTTTGCGTGGTTATGAAAGTGTTTTTATCTCCGCTTGATCAGGATATGAAGACTGGGCACCTTTTTTAGTAACGCTTCGAGATGCAACCTTTACACCAAAGCTCATTGCAGTTGCTGGATCATCACCCTTAGCTAAGGCATAGGCAAAACTGCCAACAAAACTATCTCCGGCCCCTGTTGTATCGACTGCCTTCGTTTGTGGTGCCGGACATTTAACAAGTGAGCCTTCAGAATCTATGAAAATTGCGCCCTGACTACCCACAGTTACAATCGAATTTTCCCCAGGCCTAAAGCTTTTTAGAATCTCATCACTAGTTGGCAATTGACCGTGTAGTTCGCGAAACTCTGTTTCATTTGGAATGATCCAATCGCAGAGGTCAATTAACTCCTGTGAGAGTTTTTCAAATGGAGCAGGATTTAAAATTGTTGTGCACCCGCGGCCCTTGGCGGCTTTAAAAGCTGCCAAGGTTACTTCTTGCTTGATTTCACATTGGGCAATCACAATATTTAGGTCAGGAATGTTATTGATTGCATCAACTGCTCTACTGACTTCAATCTCATGGTTTGCTCCAGGAATAATTATGATTCTGTTTTCACCTTCACCATCAACCCAAATATGTGCAACTCCAGTGGGTGTCTCACTTCGATCTACATAAGAAACATTCACTCCAACTTTATTGAAGTTATCAGCTATGGCATCTCCAAAAACATCTTTTCCAAGTTTGCCAATAAAGTGAACATTCGCACCGCACATGGCTGCCATTACTGCTTGATTTGCACCCTTGCCACCAAAACCGGTTGTGAAGACTTCTCCTACAAGAGTTTGACCTGGCTTTGGCAACACACTGGCATAGGCAGTTAAATCCATCATCGCACTTCCTACGACTGCAATAACTGCCGTCTGGTTTTGGCTCATTGCGCTAGGGTACTGGTTATGGAAAAAACTTCAATCATTTTAGATGTGGATACAGGCATCGATGATGCATTTGCAGTTTTATTCGCAGCAACTCACCCTGCCATCAATCTGCTTGGTATTACCTGCGTAGATGGCAATACAAATATTGATAATGTCGTTGCAAATACCTTAAAAGTTTTAGATGCTGCGCAAGCACCTGATATTCCAGTTGCACGTGGGGCATTGCGCCCATTGCTTGGTGAGAGTCATTATGCAGAGTATGTACATGGGGCAGATGGCATGGGGGATTTGGGAATCTCTCCCTCTAGCCGAAAAGTGGATCCACGTTCTGCAGTTGAATTACTACGGGATTTAATTGAAAACTCTTCAGATCCAGTAACAATTGTTCCGCTTGCACCACTTACAAATATTGCATTATTTTTACGAGCATTTCCTGAAACAGCAAAGAAGATACATCGAATTGTTTTGATGGGGGGTTCTGCCTCTGCCGGCAATGCCACTGCAGCTGCAGAGTTCAATGTCTGGCACGATCCAGAAGCTGCAGCAATTGTTTTTCAAAGCGGTGTTCCAATAACAATGTATGGACTCGATGTTTTTATGCGCCCTGGAATCACTCGTGAACAAGCCCTGGAACTTAAAGGATCAGACTCAAAATCGGCTCAGTTTGGTGGCGACCTGGCTTTGGCATTCATGGAGCGCTTGGGAGTATCTCCAATAACTTTAGGAGATTACGGAGCAGTTGCTAGCGTGATTCGTCCTGATTTGTTTACTACTGCGATGTTTGATGTAGTCGTTGATACCTCAGCAGGGCCAGCACGTGGTCAGACAATTGTTGATAGGCGCGATGCTTTTTTACGTGAACTTGAGCCGATTGATTTAGAAGATTCAGCAAAGGTCCGTGTGACATTGGATTTAGATGTAGATGCTGTTGTAAAACTCTGGCTTGAAACTATAAGGAGTTAAACTCCAATTGTGTGCCAAATAGTTTTACTCTCCGTAAAGGCAGTAATTCGAGTAGGGGTAGTGCCCTTAAAACTATGAATTCTCTTCAAGTTTTCTGCCCCAGCAACCTTAACTTCTGAAGTTAACTTGCCTGGTAATCCAGAGATATCCATCGCATCGATATCCATATGTGATGCCATCCAAGGTGCGATTTCATCCTTCTTGCCCGTCAAAACATTTATCACTCCTGCTGGTAAGTCACTAGTTGCAAGAACTTCAGCAAAGCTCATTGCAGATAATGGGGCTTTAGTGCTTGCAAGAACAATTACTGTATTTCCAGAAGTTATTACTGGTGCAATAGATTCGATTAAGCCCAGAAGAGATGGGTTCTCAGGTGCTATGGCAGCTACAACTCCCATGCTTTCAGGAACTGTAAAGTTATAAAAAGGCCCAGCAACAGGATTATTTGCACCCGTTAGAGAGGAAATCTTATCGCTCCACCCTGCATACCAAACTAATGTATCAATAGCTTGCAAAACTTCTTTCTCTGCTTTTACTTTTGTAACACCAGTTGTCATCATGATTTCTTGGATGAACTCACCTGTTCGAGCTTGCAGCATCTCTGCAATTCGATACAAAATCTGTCCACGGTTATATGCCGTTGCTTTACTCCAACCGTTGTGTGCGGCCCGTGCTGCAACAACTGCTTCTCGCAAATCTTTTCTAGAGGCCAGACAGGCATTAGTAAGAAAGACACCCTTAGATGTTTTCACTTCATATGTGCGGCCAGACTCGCTACGTGGAAATGCTCCGTTGATAAAGAGTTTGTAAGTTTTTTTCACATCAATGCGATCACTCACCAGTAACCCCCTTCAAATATGCAGCCAAACCATGGCGCCCACCTTCGCGGCCCCAGCCCGATTCTTTATATCCACCAAATGGTGATGTTGGATCAAACTTATTAAATGAATTACTCCAGATAACTCCAGCTCTTAGTTGCTGAGCTGCCCACAACGTTCTTGAGCCCTTCTCTCCCCAAATCCCAGCAGATAGGCCAAACGGGGTGTTATTTGCCTTCTCAATTGCCTCTTGAGGGGTACGGAAAGTTAAGACTGAAAGGACAGGTCCAAATATCTCTTCGCGTGCAATTCGGTGAGCCGAAGTAACTCCAGTAAAAATTGTTGGTGCAAACCAATATCCCTTTTTAGGGAGTTCACTTGCCGGGCTCCAACGCTGCCCACCTTCGGCATCTCCAACTTTTGCAAGCTCTACAATTTTTGCCAGCTGCTCTTTGCTATTTATCGCACCAACATCTGTGTTTTTATCTAATGGATCACCAACACGGATTTTCTCCATACGCTTTTTGAGCTTATGTAAAACCTCTTCTGCGATGTTTTCCTGCAGAAGTAATCGGGATCCAGCACAACAAACGTGCCCTTGATTAAAGAAGATCCCATCAATAATTCCTTCAACTGTTTCATCGATGGCTGCATCTTCAAAAACAATATTAGCCCCTTTGCCACCCAACTCTAGAGTCACGCTTTTCTTTGTTGGTGCAACGGATCGAGCAATAATCTTTCCAACTTCAGTGGAGCCAGTAAAGGCGATCTTATCGATGCCTGGATGATTAACAATGAGCGCACCGGTCGATCCATCACCGGTCACAATGTTTACAACACCAGCCGGAAGTTCTGCCTGTTGGCACACTTCGGCAAACAAAAGTGCGGTAAGTGAAGTTGATTCTGCAGGTTTTAGAACCACTGTGTTTCCAGTAGCTAACGCCGGAGCAACTTTCCATGCCAACATGAGTAAGGGAAAGTTCCAGGGAATTATCTGTCCTGCAACGCCAAGTGGTTTGGGCGAACTGCCAAGACCGGCATATTCAAGTTTATCGGCCCAACCTGCGTGATAGAAAAAATGTGCTGCAGCTAATGGAATATCAGAATCACGTGATTCACGGATTGGCTTACCGTTATCTAAAGTTTCTAAGACGGCAAACTCACGAGCACGCTCTTGTAAAAAACGTGCGATTCTAAAGAGATATTTTCCGCGTTCTTTACCAGAAGTCTTTGACCATGTTGAGGTGTAAGCCTTACGAGCTGCTTTAACTGCTGCATCAACTTCAGCTTTGCCAGCCAATGCAATCTGGCTTAGGACCTCTTCGGTTGCTGGATTAATCGTTGCAAAATGCTTACTACCAGCGACAAACTTTCCTCCAATAAAATGTCCATACTTTGGTTTAATTGTTGTGATTGCGCGAGATTCTGGAGCCGGTGCATATTCAAAAATCATCGATCTCTCCAATCCGTTTTCAATGTTTTCAATGTTTTCATGGACTAATCCACGCTCACATAAGTAGGACTAGCGTAGTAGCCATTGTCCATTTTCATACGTTGCATCAATAGATCATTGAGCAATGCACTTGCTCCTATGCGAAACAGCTTCGAATTGAGCCATTCTTCACCTGCAACTTCCTTCACCAACACCAACTGCTTAATGGCATCTTTTGTGTTTCGAATTCCACCTGCTGGCTTGACCCCAATTCGTTTCTGAGTCATTTCGTAAAAATCTCGAACCGCTTCTAGCATTACCAATACAACCGGGGCAGTGGCAGCCGGTGCCACTTTGCCCGTTGATGTCTTTATAAAGTCTGCCCCTGCAGCCATTGCTAAAAATGATGCCTTTCGCACATTGTCATATGTCACCAATTCACCGGTCTCAAAAATCACCTTGAGGTGTGCTTTATCTCCACACACTTGGCGAATGGTGACAATCTCGTTAAAGACATCAATCAATCTTCCCTCTAGAAATGCTCCACGATCAATCACCATATCTATTTCACTTGCTCCGGCATCAATTGCATCCTGAGTATCTAGAACTTTAACTTCAATTGATGCACGACCGGAGGGAAATGCCGTTGACACTGCAGCTACAGGTACATGCTTTCCACCGATTAAATCAAGATGCTTACGCGCCACAGCAACCATGTCGTTATAAACACAGATTGCACCAACACTTGGAACGCTTGAATCAGTTGGGTCGGGCCGCACAGCTTTTGTACAAATCGCTTCAACTTTTCCAACAGTATCTGCACCTTCCAATGTAGTTAGATCTACCATCGAGATTGCAGTATCTATTGCCCATCGCTTTGAAGATGTTTTGATGCTTCTAGTTGAAAGCATGGCTGCACGCGCATTTGCACCCACTTGATCTACGCCTGAAAGAGTTTTTAAGTAGTTTTTTAGCGAGGCTTCACTTCCATCGACTAACCCATAAAAATTCACGATAGCAATTCCTTCAATGGTGGCCGTAGTTGATTCAAAATCTCTACTGCCTTCTCTTTATTGATTTCAATGACCTCAATGTAACACTTGAGTTTTGGTTCGGTCCCACTTGGGCGAATAATTATGCGGATCGATCCTTCTAGCCACATTCTCAATCCATCTGTTGGAGGCAGTCCATCTTTTGGTTTTGATAAATCCTCTAAGAGCGTCACTTGCCTACCGGCAATCTTTTGTGGTGGATTCTTGCGTAAGGAGTTGAGCAACTCCTTGACCTGTGAGAGATCCTTCAATCTAATAGAAATCTGTTCCGTCGCATGATAACCATATGTATTCCAGATTTCGTCAAGGAGATCCAGAATTGTTTTGCTATTGCGTGCTAAGTCAGATGCAATCTGTGCAATAAAAATGGCGGCAGAGATGCCATCCTTGTCATTAACTGTTAATGGATCTACGCAATATCCAAGAGCTTCTTCATATCCAAATGAAAGATTATTTACCTTTGAGATCCATTTAAACCCTGTCAAAACCTCCTGAAACTTAATGGAGTGTTTTTCGGCAATTTTTTTCACAACCGTTGATGAAACTATGGAATTAGCAAACACCCCGGATGTATTTCTCTGTGAGATGACATGAGCAAAGACTGCACCTAACTCATCGCCATGAAGAATTCTCCAACCAATCTTCGGATCTTTAACTGCAACTGCGCAACGATCGGCATCTGGATCGGTTCCAATAACCAAATCAGCATTAGTCTTTTGTGCCATCTCTATGGCTAAATCCATGGCGCCGGGTTCTTCCGGGTTTGGAAAAGCTACTGTTGGAAAATTAGGATCAGGCTCGGCCTGTGCATCAACCAAAATTGGAAGATCAAAGCCCGCCTTTTTAAATACAGCTAGCAATGTTTCTTTTCCTACTCCATGCATGGCTGTGTACACAATTTTTAATGTGCCTGGGTTCTTTGCCAATTGTGCTGTTTGAGAAATGTAGTTCACGACCAGCTGATCATCAACTGTGCTCCAATTATTTGCACGTGGAAGATTTTTTGCCGAAACAACTTTTGAAATCTCTTGTGCGATTAAAGAATCAGTGGGTGAGGTTATTTGAGAGCCTCTATATGTAATCGAATCTACAGTTCCACCGAGATAAACCTTCAACCCATTATCTTGTGGAGGATTATGACTTGCAGTAACCATTATTCCAACGTCACAACCGAGTTCATTTGTTGCATAGGCGAGAACAGGTGTGGGTAGAGGATGGGACAAAACAACTGTTGTAAGACCGGCCCCAGAGAAAATCTCTGCCGCCTCGAGTGCAAACTCATAAGAGCCATGTCGGGCATCTCGTCCGATTACTACAGATGTCAGAGCACGAGCCTTCATGTATGCAACTATTCCGGCCGAAGTTCTGGCAACGACTGCTCTATTCATCCCTGAGGGGCCTGGACGTACTGGACCTCGCAGACCTGCAGTTCCAAATTCTAGAAAACCGTTGAAAGATGTTTTTAACTCTAGTTCATTACTTGTATCGACCCAGTTTTGAAGTTGAGCAGCAGAAACTGGATCTGGATCATCGAGAATCCATTCATTAACTGCTTGTAAAAATTGTTTATCCATAGTTTTACAGCAGCTTTGGAATTACGCCTTTAAGCAATGAGCCCATACGGTCTGCAGCAGCTTTACCCGCTGCAATAACTTCTTCATGGTTTAACTTCTCACCAGTTACTCCTGCAGCAGCATTTGTCACTAACGAGATTCCAAGAACTTCTGCGCCTAGTGCATGAGCAGCAATAGCCTCTGGCACAGTCGACATTCCAACTAGATCTGCTCCCATAGTTCTCATCATTAGGATCTCAGCAGGTGTTTCATAAGTTGGCCCACGCCAGTGAACATAGACCCCCTCTTGAAGTGACGCATCTTCTTTTTTAACAATCTCTCGGATCCGCTTGCTATATAGATCGGTTAAATCAACAAAAGTTGCACCAGATAATGGTGAGACTGCTGTTAAGGATATGTGATCACGAATTAAAACAGGTTGGCCAACTTTATAAGCGGTGTTTATTCCACCACAAGCATTGGTCAAGATAACAACTTTGCATCCAGCTTTAACTGCTGTCCGTACTCCATGTACTACTGGCTCAATACCTTTGCCTTCGTATAAATGAGTACGACCGAGAAAAACCAATGCACGCATTTTTTTGCCATCTGCATCTATTTCATATGATCTAATCTTTCCAGAGTGTCCTTCCACCGCAGGAGGCAAGAATCCGGCGAACTCTTCTGCATTGCACTCAAAGGCAGGAACACCAAGTGCATCAACGGCACTTACCCAGCCAGATCCCATAACAAGTGCTACATCATGTGCAGCAATACCTGTTTTCTTTGCGATCTCTTCGGCTGCAACAACTGCGGCGGCAATTGGATCACTGTATAAAAGCTCAGTCTTTCCCATGGCCTAATACTGTCACAGAGTTTGATTTCATCAATGCATACCCTTGATCTGCGGCCAGGAGTATCCCAGTTGGGCACAAGCCTTTCTTAAAAACGGCATTGATATTCCGACAACATTTGTGTAGTCGCCTTCGATACTAGCGATAAATGGTGAACTAAATCCATCGAGTGTAAATCCTCCAGCAACATGTAATGGCTCTTCTGTTGCCACGTAATCAATAATCTCTTCATCAGTTAAATCTGCAAAATTGACGCGAGTAGTTACTCGATCCGAAATCTCTTTATCTTTTAAAGTATCAATAATGCAATGGCCGGTATGTAGCAGCCCACTATTTCCTCGAACTCTCTGCGCCCGCTCGATTGCAATCTCCGGTGTGCCAGGTTTGCCAAGTGACATACCGTCAAATTCGAAAGTTGAATCGCAACCAATAATAATTGCCGGAAAATCAATTTGCTCACGAACAGTATGTGCCTTAGTGATCGCGAGAGCGATGACCATATCCGAAGGATTCATTGAGTTAAAGAACTCAGTTTCTTCATCAACATTGCTGACAATAATTTTCGGTGAGAGTCCAGCCGATTCAAGCAATCGACGACGGCTCTTTGAGGCAGATGCTAGAACAATTGTTGGTTGATTCGAAGGCACGGGTTAAAGGTACTCGTTAAATGGCATAAATCAATTAATGAAATCTAATTAAACTAATTCTGACTACTAGGATGATTGCGTGAAGAACTCATTTCCAACCCTAGGAGTTATCGGTGGTGGCCAGCACGCTCGAATGTTTGTGGCTCCATCTGCATCTTTAGGTCTCGATCTTTTGATTTATGCATCAGATCCAAATGATTCAGCGGCTCAGATTTGTAAACACGAGATCGGTAGTTATAAAGACTTAGATTCAATTCGTGAATTTGCAAAAAAATGCGATCTGATTACTTTTGCAGATGAGTTAATTCCACTGAGTATTATCCGAGCAATCGAAGCAGATGGTGTAGTTGTTCGACCATCTGCTGCAGCGCTAGAGCTCTCGCAAAATAAAGAATCCTTCGATTTGAAACTGATCAATTATCTTGGTACAGAATACGAAGAGAAAACCGGAAAAGTTCTCATTGAGAGACCACTTGATTTTGATTATGAGATTACAGTCATGGTTGCCCGCTCACCACACGGCCAAGCATCTACATGGTCACCAACTATTGATATGAAAAAAGATGGAATAAGCGTTATGACAATCACTCCCGTGCCAAAACTTTCACAAAATTTAAGTGAGCGAGTGCAAAAGATAGCAATTGAAATTGCCGAGATTTCTGGTGTAGTTGGTGTTGCAGCTGTGGAAATTCTTGTGAAGGGTGAGGAAATCTTCATCAACAATCTTGTCATGGGCACCCACAATTCAGGGTTATGGACAATTGACGGTGCACGGACAAGTCAGTTTGAACAGCATTTGCGAGCAGTACTTGATTTGCCTTTAGGAGACCCAACAATGACTGCGCCAATTGCCGTGACAGGAAATCTTGTTGCAGGAAAGAAAGCAAATATGTATCGCCCATATTTGCATTTAATGGCAAGAACTCCAGCACTTAAATTTCATCAGTATAGGAACGAAGTAAGCCGAGGTCACAAAGCCGGTCACATAACTTTACTGGGGGAGAGCCTCGAAGATCTAACTAATGAAATCCAGCATGCGATTGACTATGTCAGTGGAGAGATTGATGAATGATTTTGCAGTATTTATAGAGTTAGATCTTTGATATTAACTAGTCGGTGCGACCGAGTGCACGAAACTTCCACCCAGCTTTGCGCCATAAATCTCGATCCAGCATATTTCGCCCATCAATAATGACCTTGTTTTTTACCAATGCTGCAATTTCATTTGGATCAATCTGGCGATACTCTTTCCATTCAGTAAGGTGTAAGACTAAATCCGAACCCTTTACCGCATCATTAATACTTTCGGCATACTCCAAATTTGGAAAACGCTTGCGAGCAGGTTCAATTCCCTTAGGGTCGTGAACAACTACATGTGAACCTGCTGCATTTAATTGAGCAGCAATATCTAATGCTGGGGAATCGCGCACATCATCACTATCTGGTTTAAATGTTGCACCCAAAACGGCGATTTTGTATCCAGTTAATTCCTTGGAGAGTTCATCACGTACAACATCGATTACGCGAAGACGGGCACGTAGATTGATTGCATCAATCTCTCGTAAAAATTCCAAAGCCTGCTTAGCACCTAACTCTTCAGCTCTAGCCATAAATGCTCGAATATCTTTTGGAAGGCAACCTCCGCCAAAACCAATTCCAGCTTGAAGGAACTTGTTTCCAATACGTGGGTCGTAACCAATTGCTTGGGCGAGCACGGTTACATCTCCGCCTGCGGCCTCGCAAACTTCAGCCATTGCATTTATGAATGAAATCTTTGTTGCTAGGAAAGAATTTGCGGCTACTTTTACTAATTCAGAGGTAGGCAAATCTGCACGAATCCATGGAGTGCCAAGATCTAGAATTGGTTTATAAACTTTTTTAAGAGTCTCTTCTGCCAGGTCATTGGCAACACCAACAACTAATCTATTTGGTGTCAATGTATCCTTAATAGCAAAACCCTCACGTAGAAACTCTGGGTTCCATGCTAAATCAGATTGAGGTGCGATCTTTACTAATTCACCGCGAAGTGATTGCGCAGTTCCCACCGGTACCGTGGACTTACCAACGACTAACGAACCCTTTTTTAAGTACGGCGCGATAGCTGCAACTGCTGATTTTACATACGTTAAATCAGCGGCAAGTCCATCCTTGCTCTGGGGCGTCCCAACGCAAACAAAATGAACATCAGTCTTTGCGACAGCAGCAAAATCAGTTGTAAAAGACAATCTGCCTGACTTCACTTCTTGGGCAAGTAATGTTTCTAAACCAGGCTCATAGAATGGCAAACTTCCACTTTGTAACTGTGCGACTTTTTCGGGATCAGTATCAACACCAACAACTGTGTAGCCAAGTGAAGACATACATGCTGCATGTGTTGCGCCAAGATAACCACAACCAACAACCGAAAGTGTTAAATCCATGGTCTTCACTTTACTTCAATGCCCCACAGGGATTTTCATCGGCGGTACGAGTCTTGAATTTATCGATAATTGTCGGAGTTGGGCTCCCCGAAGCCGACGGGGATGGTTCAACAATATCTGTTAAGGGAAGATCTTCTCGTAGTCGATTAAAGAGTTCGGGTGCTAAAACTGGGTCCCACTTTACAACTGAACCGACTCCATCAACTCGAGCATTGGTATTTCCAAGTGGAATAGTCAAAGTTCGAACATTGCTTGCAGATAAGTTCTTTAACTGCTTTGCAAGAGTCAAGAGATCACCCTTATCTAATTCGGCATCAGTTTTTACAGTTGCAATGAGCGAGTTAAAGAAATTCACTAACTTAACTGGGTTTAACAAAACCCCTGTGCTAGTTACTTTTCGCAATACAGCGCTCATAAACTGTTGCTGACGCTGCATTCGACCGATGTCACCAAGTCCATCAAAATCTCTAGTTCTTACATACTTCAAAGATTCAATTCCATTAAGTGTGTGGACTCCGGCCGCTAGAACTAAGTGACTGCCTGGATCATCAATGTCCTTTTTGGTGCACACTTCAATTCCACCCAGTGAATCAACCATGCCTGCAAAACCAGCAAAACCTATTTCAATGTAGTGATCAATCCGAACACTTGTTTCGTTTTCAATTGTTTGAATGAGTAAGGATGGACCCCCAAATGCAAATGCTGCATTAATTTTGCCAAGGGCAGCTGGAATAATTTTTCCACTACCCGAAGAAGAAGGATGTTCTGGAATAGTTACTAAGGAATCACGAGGGATGGAGATGATCGTTGCCTTATCTCGCGATTTTGAAATGTGAACAATGAGCATGGTGTCCGACCTTGAACCTGCTGCAGTTTTAGTACTTCCTACGCGCAGCAACTTCCTCTGTTCTTTGGTTAAACCTTCGCGTGTATCTGCACCCACGACAAGATAATTAAGAGCAGATGTTGGTTTATCCGGTCTATCGATCACGGCGCCGAATGCGTCTATACGAGAAATAGCACCGCTTATTTGTCCAAGGCCTAACCAAGAGATGCTTGAAATCACAACGATCCCCACAGACAGTGAGGTAAAAATTCGAATTGCCCGCGTTGATTTCACTAGGAGAGAGTACTTCAACGGTACCGTGTACGGGTTATGTCGACATCAGCAAATACCTTATATGGCTTACCGAGAGCAGAAATCTCGGTAATTTTACCTGTTCTCAATGAAGAGAAGTATTTAGCTGATTCAGTAAGTGCCATTCTTAATCAAAAATTTGATGGGCCATTAGAGGTAATTCTTGCGGTCGGACCATCGAACGATAAAACCATGGAGATAGCACGCAAACTCGCTACCCACGATGCGCGTGTAGTTGTTATTGAAAATCCCTCAGGACGAACTGCAGCGGGCCTTAATTTAGCAATCTCAGCATCTTCTCATTCAATAATTGTCCGAGTTGATGGACATGCAAACATTCCAACAAACTACTGTCAATTGGCCTATGAAACTTTAAGAGAAACTGGGGCCGTAAATGTTGGCGGGATTATGGATGCAAGTGGACAGACAATTTTTGAAAAATCTGTTGCTAGAGCAATGAGAAGCCCACTGGGTGTTGGTGCATCTCGTTTTCACACCGGTGGAATTCCTGGTGAAGTCGACACAGTTTATTTAGGAGTATTTAGAAAAGAAGCCTTACTTGCCGTTGGTGGATTTGATGAGAGATTTACACGAGCCCAAGATTGGGAGTTAAATTTTCGCTTGCGCCAAATGGGAGGGGTAATTTACTTTGATCCTCGCTTGGTTGTTTCTTATCGTCCTCGTTCAACTCTAACGGCTCTTGCTAGACAGTATTTTCAATATGGTCGATGGCGAAGAGTGGTATCACGTCTGCATCAAGGAACCATAAATTACAGATATTTAGCTCCTCCATTTACAGTTATTGCAACATTTCTTTCTTTTGTATTGGGTTGGTTGATCACCCCAGTTCTGTTTTTACCAGCAATAATCTATGGAGTATTTATCCTGTTGGCCTCCGCTTTAATTGGGAAATCCCTGATTGAAGTTCTTTGTTTACCTGCAATATTGCTCACAATGCACATTTCATGGGGAATTGGTTTTCTTACTTCGCCGAACTCACTTGTCCCTACGGTAACCTTGCGTCCGTGAGTACCCCACTTCAGGTTTATGAGCCATTTAAAGCTGGCCTTCCTAAACTAGGCAAGTACTGGAAGTCGCTCTGGTCCAGGCGTACCTTTATCGCAGAGCATTCTAAATCTGAATTACGCGAACAGCACTATGACTCAGTCTTTGGTCAGATGTGGCTAGTAATTAATCCGCTATTGCTTTCTGGGGTCTATTTCATTTTGATTGTAATTATTGGGGGTAAGACAGATACAACTCGATACGTACATCTTACGGGAACGCTTTTTTTATTTTACTTAGTTGCCAACAGTTTAAGTTCAGGTGTTAAATCCGTAACTTCAGGACAAAGATTAATTCTAAATACTGCTTTTCCGCGAATAATGTTGCCACTTTCATCTGTCGTGATAGCAATGTTTAAATTCCTGCCAACAATTGTTGTTTTCATGGTAATTAAGGCAGTAGTTGGTTCACCGTTTACAATCCAAATGCTATGGGCGCTTCCAATTCTGTTCATTACGACACTTTTGGCACTGGGACTTGCGATAGCAATCTCATGTATAAATGTTTACTTCCGGGATATTTCAAGCTTTTTACCGTATATGACACGGACGCTTCTATACCTATCCCCAATTTTATATGAAGCATCAACGTTAAAGCCTGGTCTACTCTTTTTAGAGTACGTGAATCCACTTTTTCCAATTTTAGATTCCTGGTCAAGTGCTTTGGTTCATGGTCAAAACCCTGAAATGTCCAGCATGCTTGCAGGCTTAGGGTGGGCAACCGGAATATTCTTTTTAGGTACATACTTTTTCCTATCGAGGGAGCGTGAGTTCGCTGTCCGTCTCTAATTTACATAAAACAAATGAGATTGCCGTTTCAGTAAGAGACTTATCTCTTACTTATTCGACAACCATTGATCGCAGGCCGACATTTAAAGTTAGAGCTAAGGCGCTTATGCGTGGGAAAAAACAAACTCGAGTTGTTAATGCTTTAAGAAATGTAAATTTGGATGTTGAATACGGGCATGTGCTAGGTGTAATCGGTGCAAATGGTGCTGGTAAGTCTTCACTCATGCGATGCATTGCCGGAATTTTGCCGCCAACTCAAGGTCGCATAGAAGTCTATGGATCTGTAAGTACATTGCTTGCACTCGGTGTTGGCTTTAATCCATCTATGTCTGGCCGGGACAATGTCTACTTAGGTGGCTTAGCTGCCGGAATGACTCGTGATGAGATCAACGGGCACTTTGATGAGATCGCATCTTTTTCTGAATTAGGAGATGCAATTGATGCACCAATGCGTACCTATTCATCGGGAATGTATGCCCGCCTTGCTTTTTCGGTTGCGGCAACTGTTCGCCCAGATATTTTGATCATTGATGAAGCATTAAGTACAGGTGATGCAAAGTTTAAAGAAAAAAGCCTAAATCGCGTTAAAGAACTTCGAAGTGATGATCGAGCACTAATTTTAGTGAGCCATGCCATGCAGACATTGCGAGAAACATGTAACGACGTTGTTTGGCTAGATAAAGGTAAAGTCATTTCAAGGGGTGAGCCAAACAAGGTAATTGATGCTTATCAAGAGTTTTTACAAGTTGGAAAGAGCGCTGCAATCGATGAGGATGTTTAAGCTTCTCACATTAACTCTTTCTATTGTTCTGCCAATCTCATTAATCTCGCCATTGCCGTCAAATGCTATAGCGGTTCCATCCACATTTCAATTTACTGGCGCTGGATATGGTCATGGCGTTGGAATGAGTCAGATGGGAGCGCGCTCTAAGGCGCTAGCTGGAGAGAATGCGACTTCAATTTTAAATTATTACTATAAAGATGTTGCTCTGGAAACAGCAGATGATACGAAGATACTTCGCGTAAATATTGGGCATCAATTAACAACTGCAAGAATGTTAACTCGTACTCAAGGTGCAAACTTACAGATTTTCAGCGGCGATATTGGTGATGCACAAGGAGTTCAACCACTTGCAACAATTCCTGCCATGAGTTCGCTCAATTTTTCTATTTTTGGTTCGACGGTAATTCCAAGTATCACAACTGGCAAAATCGTTTCAAGCATTCCAGGAAATCGAATCTTCACGGTTCGCTGGAGTGGAACTCGATATCTTGCAGGCGTCGATGGAATCATGACTTTGTCGCATGCAAACAGAAAAAGTAACTACCGTTACGGACAAGTTCAAATTCGTGCTGTTAGAGCAGGCTCACTTGGTTTTCGACTAGCCATTACCAACTCTGTTCGACTAGCAGATGAATACCTATGGGGAGTTAGTGAAATGCCTTCGTTTTGGCCAATGGCTGCCTTAGAAGCACAAGCAATTGCATCGCGCACTTTTGCATTAAGTAAAGCAGGAGTTATCCGAACTGCATGTGACTGCGATCTATATGGAGAAATTACTGACCAAAAGTTCCTGGGTTATGCAAAAGAAATAGAGAAAAAGTGGGGAGTCTTCTGGAAAGCAGCTGTCACAAATACTGCAGGATTGGTATTAACACAATCAGGTAAACCAATAACTGCATGGTTTGGTAGTTCAAGTGGTGGTATCACAGAAACAGCGCTGAGTGCTTGGGGGAGTGAGCGAGCTTTTACTCATAGCGTTGAAGACTTAGCAAGTCTAGATCCAACTCTTAATCCTAACTTTTATAAGTGGGAGCGAAGCATTCCTCAATCAGTTACTGCCGCCGCCTTTTTGCTTCCAGATGTAGTAACTCTAGAACTCTTAACTAGAAATCCAAGTGGAACCGTTGGGATGATTAGAGCGACGGCAAGTAATGGAAAGCAAGTTTCAATACGAGGTGAAACATTTAGAAGTCGGACAAAGATTCCTTCGGCATACTTTAATTTAGTTGGCGTGCAAAACGCTGTTGAGCCCGCCCCAAGTCCCAGTTCGTAGTACAGCCTCCAGAGCGCCATCTACTGAGTTTCTTCTAAATAAAAGATTGCTAGCCCCAGAAAGTGATTTAGCTTTTACAACCTCACCATCGGGCAGTTTGATCTTTGCTGAAGCTGTTATATAAACACCAGCTTCGATAACACAGTTATCACCTAAGGAAATTCCTGTACCAGAGTTTGCTCCCAATAAACATTTTTCGCCGATAGAGATGACTTCTTTTCCGCCACCACTTAGCGTTCCCATGATTGAAGCGCCACCACCGATATCGGTTCCATCTCCAACAATTACTCCAGCTGAGATGCGACCTTCAACCATTGATGATCCAAGAGTGCCAGCATTGAAGTTAACAAAACCCTCATGCATGACAGTCGTACCAGTTGCAAGATGAGCTCCCAAGCGAACGCGATCTGCATCAGCGATTCGTACTCCACTTGGGATCACATAATCGAGCATTCGAGGGAATTTATCGACACCAAATACGGTGACATGACCGAGAGATGCAATTAATCGTGCGCGGGTAACTTCAAATCCATCAACATTGCATGGACCAGCTGAAGTCCAAACCACGTTATTTAGAATTCCGAATATTCCATCTAAAGAAATGCTTTGCGGCTTAACAAGTCGATGTGAGAGCAAATGCAAACGAAGATAAACATCGGCAACATTTTCTGGTGCTTTAGCCAGATCTATTTCGAGACTGACTAATTCGCGTTGAACACTTCTATTTTTATCTTCACCCTTTAGCGCTAACAATTCAGCAGGAATATTTCCTGGTAACGCAGAAAGAGATGGTGATGGAAACCAAACATCCAACGTTGCTCCCTGTGAAATCGTTGCGATTCCATGGCCAGATGCAATTTTTTGAGTCGCCTTAGTCCCACCACTTGGGTTGCCAGTTGTTGAGTTGGTCATGTGCTAAGCCTAACCCCTATTCTAGGTGTCATGCGTATTGCCGTCTTTTGTTCATCATCACCAGCGATCGATAACAAATATGTAGAGCTGGCGTATCAACTCGGGCAAGGTATCGCATCTCATTCAAGTGAACTTGTTACTGGCGGCGGGCATATTTCAATGATGGGCGCTGTTTCAAGAGGTGCACGAGATGCGGGTGGCAAAACTATTGGCGTGATCCCTCAGGCACTGGTAGAAATTGAATTTGCCGACCACGATAACGATGAACTTCACGTGGTGGAAACGATGGGTCAGCGAAAGCACATGATCACAGATATCTCTGATGCGTTCATTACTTTGCCTGGGGGAGCCGGAACTCTTGAAGAGTTTTTTGAAATTTGGGTAGGTCACTACTTAAAGTTCCACTCAAAACCAGTAGTAATTTTAGATCCATTTGGAATTTATGAACCATTGCATGAATTAATCATTCATCTTGAAGCTGAGAAATTCATCAAACCTGGAATGCGTGAAATCGTTAAATGGACAACAACTGTTGAAGATGCATTGAATGCATGTGAGGGTATGTAAGAAATGACTAGCAATCACATTGCAATGACTTTAGTTATAAAAGCACCCATCGAAAAGGTATGGCAAGCCCTTGGGCAATGGGAGAACCAAGGTGATTGGATGTTGCTTACAAAAGTTGAAGTCACTTCAAAAATTCGTGAGGGAGTTGGAACTTCAATCGCAGCTTTCACTGGCATTGGAAAATTAGGCCTTATGGATCACATGACAGTGACAGCATGGCAGCCACCAAATATTTGCGATGTAGTTCACACAGGTCGGATAATTAAAGGCACAGGCAGATTTGAATTGACTCAGATAGATGCCTTTACTACTCGATTTGATTGGTCAGAAGAGATTGAGGCTCCACGGGCAATCTTTTTATTGATTGCGCCTGGTCTTTATGCGGGAGTGAGAATCTCTCTCATGGCTTTTCGCCGACAACTCCAATCAGTTTAGTAACCTAGGAGTATGAGCCCTTCATCCCAAAGCCTTTCGGATGCTATTGCTGGCTTGCCTGAAGAAGAGCGCATCATTTTGACGATGCATTATTTGCGCTCTATGTCTACAGGTGAAATTGCTCAGATCCTTGGGGCACCTGAGCGCTCAGTTAAAGCCATTATTGAGCAGGGCAAGGCTCGATTACTGACAATCATGGGTATGTAGGCCTCGATTTCTACTAATGCCAAATGTGCGAGATACTTAACCTCCGCAACTAGCACCACGAACGTGATCCACTCAAGTTCTTTAAGAGGAGTAACACATGGCAGCCATGAAACCCCGCACAGGCGATGGTCCAATGGAGGTTACTAAAGAAGCTCGTTCCCTAGTCATGCGAATTCCACTAGAAGGCGGCGGCCGCCTAGTTGTTGAAATGAATGCCGAAGAGGCTAACAATTTAAGCGCGGCATTACACGCGGCAGTAGGTCTAGTTAAGAAGTAAATCTGATTCCAAAGCGATAGCCTTTGGTAATCATGTCGGCACTACCCATCGCATCCTCAATTGATATCAATAATGCTGTCCGTGCTGACTCAATTTCAGTCGGGTACTCTAAAAATACAGATGGCGAATTTGAATTTATCGGCTCACTTGTTTCTGAGTTAGAGCAATATTTTCAGGTCAGCTTTGGTGATGAATTAGATTTTTTCACCCCAACAGGTAAAGCCGGTGAACTATTTGAGATCCCCGTTAGAGCACCTGATGCAAAGACGGAGCGAATATTTCTAGTCAGTCTCGGCGATCAAAGCGCCGCTTCTTTTAGATCTGCAGGAGCCGCAATAGGTCGCAAAGTTCGAGGCAAGAATACAACCGTCTATTCAACAATCTCGCAGGAAAAAGATCATGCAATCTCCATGACACTTGGTGCATGGATGTGGAATATGAAGTCTGGCAAGAAAGATGAAACTCCAACAATTCAAATAGCTACTCACGATAAAAAAACGATCGAAACTGCATCTGTGATTGCAAAGGCTGTTTGTCGCGCTCGCGATTTGGTTCATACGCCAGCAAATATAAAAAATCCAGCATGGATGGCAAAACAGGTAGAAGGATTTGCACAAGGAACTGGATTAAAAGTTCAGATACTTTCTGGTTCACAGTTAAAGGAGTTTGGTGGCCTTCGAGCCGTTGGTGGCTCATCTCCAAAACCTGGACCACGAATGATTCAGATTTCATATACTCCTAAACGTGCAGTCAAATCTGTTCGTGCACTACCTCATGTAGTTTTGGTTGGAAAAGGAATTACTTTTGACACTGGGGGAATCTCGCTTAAGCGCCCATACGACACAATGATGGCGATGAAATCTGACATGGCCGGATCTGCGGCAGTTCTTGCAACAATGACGGCATTAGTTGATTTACAACCAATGGTGAAAGTTACAGCTTTGATGATGATGGCAGAGAATTCATTTTCTGGTACTGCCCAACGCCCTAGTGATGTCATAAAGCACTACGGCGGAACAACTGTCGAGGTTCTAAATACAGATGCCGAGGGTCGATTAGTTCTAGCTGATGGACTCGCATTCGCAGATTCCACTTTAGATCCAGATTATTTGGTTGATATCGCCACATTGACCGGTGCTGCAACTCTTGGTTTAGGTCGACAGTACGCAGCGATGTATACACGTGATGACCAACTAGCAAATGAGTTTGTAAAAGCTGGAGAAATATCTGGCGATCGTGTTTGGCGGATGCCATTAGTTGATGACTACAAAGAGGCGTTGGAAAGTGACATCGCAGATTTAAATCACACCGCCGATAAAGGCGATTTTTCTGCTGGATCTGTCACAGCTGCTTTGTTTCTTGAGCATTTTGCAGGCAATCGACGCTGGCTGCATTTAGATATTGCAGGAACTGCGCGAAGTGAAGTAGATGCAGGTGAAAACTCAAAAGGTGGAACTGGATTTGGTGTTCGACTTCTGACGCAATGGATAACTTCCTTATGATTCGCATAGACCCACATTCATTTTCTGAAAACTTCATTTCAGAGGATTACTTTAAATCTCAAGCACGTGCTCGCGGTTTAGAACTTGGTGTAAATGATTCAACTCCAGGTGCAGGTGCATTCTTACGATTTATTGCCTTTTCTTTGCAAGCTCAATCTGTTGTAGAAGTAGGTACAGGTTCTGGTGTCGGAAGCTTATGGATATTAGATGGAATGCGTTCAACAGGAACTCTCACATCCATAGATGATGAGATGGAACATACACAGATTGCCAAACTTGCTTTTGCTGAAGCTGATATCCCGCAAAACCGAGTCCGATTGATTACAAACTCTGTCATTGATGTGATTTCAAAGTTGACCGACACCGCATATGACATGGTAGTTCTTCGTCATAATCCAGAAGATCTCAGTTTTGTAATCGGTGAGAGTCTACGAATTTTAAGAAGTGGTGGAGTTTTAGTAATCGACAACTATTTTGGCGGTGGCAAAACTCCAGATGCTGCGCAGCGCGACCCACGCACCGTTGCTCTTCGTGATGCTGGGAAAATCATTAAGAATGACACAGAGCATTGGGTCAGTTCTATGCTTCCAGTCGGCGATGGATTATTACTTGCGACGAAGTTGTAGCAAACTAAGCCAATGATCTTTCCACGCAAGAAAAATCTACCGCCCGCCCCGTGGTGGCAGGCAACACAGAAACCAGCCAGGGGCAACATTGTTTTAATTGCTTTGCTAGCTGGAAGCGTTGGGGGTTTCTTGGGAGTGACTGCAACTGGTGCCTCTATTTTCAATGGGGCAACTTTGGTTTCTTCCAACAGTGTTATTGAACGTGCACCAGATTCTGTGGCAGGAATTGCCCAGAGAGTTTTACCATCTGTAGTTTCAATTAGTACTTCATCAGTAATTGGTGGTGGCACTGGGTCAGGATTTGTTATTGATAGTGATGGCTTTATTTTGACAAATAACCATGTAATTGACGGGGCAGCACGTACTTCCGGAACAATTCGTGTAACTCTCAACGATGGCGCAGTTTATCGAGCAGAAGTTATTGGCCGCGATGCACCATATGACTTAGCAGTTCTAAAAATTAGGGCTTCGGGATTAAAGGCCCTCCAGTTTGGAGACAGCGACAAAATAGCTGTAGGAGATTCAGTGATAGCAATTGGTTCACCGTTGGGATTATCCGGAACAGTAACCACTGGAATTATCAGCGCAAAAGATCGTGCAGTAACTGCCGGTGATGCAAATACAGAAAGCTCTTACATCAATGCACTTCAAACCGATGCTGCTATTAATCCAGGAAATTCTGGCGGTCCACTTGTAGATGCAACAGGTGCGGTAATTGGCGTTAATTCGGCTATCGCATCACTGGGGATTAATTCACAAATTGGTTCCATCGGCCTAGGTTTTGCAATACCAATTAACCAAGCTCGTAAAACCGCTCAGCAACTTATTGAAAATGGTGTTGCAACATATCCAGTCATTGGAGTTACTTTAGATATGAACTTCACTGGCACAGGAGCCAAGATAACCACAACAGAAAATGCAATCTTGCCAGGCAGCCCTGCTCAAGTTGCAGGATTACGTGGCGGCGATGTGATTACTTCTTTTGAAGGCAAAGCAATTAATGGCGCTGAAGAGCTCATAGTTGCCGTTCGTGCGAAAAATGTTGGAGATAGGGTTACTTTGATCTACAAGCGCGATGGCGTGAGTAAGTCAACAACCTTAACTCTGACTGCAGCAAAGAAATAAGTGCCGTAGGCTAACGCTATGTTCTTTGATATTGGCCTTGGAGAGATATTCGGTCTAGCGGTGTTGGCTATGTTTTTAGTTGGCCCAGAGCGCTTACCCAAGGTTGCCGGCGAGGCTGCAAAGTGGGTTAAAAAAATCCGCGAACTTGCAAACTCTGCAACATCTGAGTTAAAAGAAAATCTAGGTCCTGGCTTTGAAGATCTACAGCCAAAAGATTTAAATCCAAAAACTTTTGTGAAAAAACAAATTTCTGAGCTTTTAGATGAAGACAATCCTAAAGCTAAAGCAAATACATCCAAGGCTATGATCGACCCAGATCTATTATGAGCCTTGTTGATCAAGTCCTAGATTCCTTATCGAAAGTTCAAGATCCAGAACTTCGCCGATCCATTACCGAACTCGATATGGTTCAAGATCTCAAGGAATCACAAGGGTCAGTTTCTCTCACGATTTTATTAACAATTGCAGCTTGCCCAATGCAAGATCGTTTGCGTAAAGATGTGACAGATGCAGTAACTGCCGTCGATGGTGTGAAAAACGTAGAAATGTCTTTTGGTGTCATGAATGAGGAACAGAGAAATAATGTAAAGAAAATTGTTCGCGGGGGCAGAGAAAAATTCATTCCATTTGCTCAACCTGATTCACTGACTCGTGTTATTGGAGTTGCCTCTGGAAAAGGTGGGGTAGGAAAATCCTCAGTCACGGCAAATCTTGCAGTAGCAGCTGCGAAAAAGGGATTAAGCGTTGGAATATTAGATGCAGATGTCTACGGTCACTCAATTCCGCGTCTTATGGGTTTAATGGGAAAACGTCCAACAGCCATTGATCAAATGTTTATTCCATTGGAATCTTATGGAGTAAAAACAGTTTCAATGGAGATGTTTAAACCCGAGCGATCTGATCCTGTTGCATATCGAGGACCATTACTTCACCGTGTTTTAGAACAACTCTTATCAGATGCCTATTGGGGCGATCTGAATGTTTTACTCATTGATCTTCCACCAGGAACGGGCGATCTTGCAATCTCCCTGGGTCAACTAATTCCAAACTCAGAGATTGTGGTAGTTACAACTCCACAAATTGCAGCTGCAGAGGTTGCAGAGCGCGCTGGACGAATTGCTCATCAAATCCACCAGCAAGTTATTGGTGTCATTGAAAACATGTCTGCATTTGGATGTCCTACTTGTAATGAATCAATTTCATTATTTGGTGAAGGCGGGGGAGAAGAAACTTCCCGGCGCCTTTCTCAATTAGTTGGATCAGATGTTCCACTTCTTGGAAAAATCCCATTTAGCCCACTGCTGCGCACGGGCGGGGATGATGGATCTCCAATTGTTAATGAACAACCAGATTCAGAGGCAGCAAAGGCGATTACAGAGATTGCGGAGAAATTAATGAAACGAAGTAAGTCTTTACTGGGAGTCCGATTGGGAGTCTCGACGTAAATCCTTGGAAATCTCTTCTGCCAAATCAGATAACTCACTTCGCATAAAATCACGGGTTGCAACTTCACCTAGAGCATTACGCAATGATGCAAGTTCACGAGTCAGATATTCTGTATCTGCAATTGAGCGTTCATTTTGTTCGCGATCTTCATTGATTTGTATGCGATCTCTATCTGCTTGACGATTTTGAGCAAGCAAGATCAAAGGCGCAGCATAGGATGCCTGGAGAGACAAAATTAGAGTAAGAAAGATAAATGGATAGTCATCAAAGCGCAGATCTACTGGCGCAGTGAAGTTCCAAATAACCCACGTGCTTACAAATATCGTCATGTAAACAAGAAAACGTGCTGTGCCTAAAAATCGTGCAAATCTCTCTGATAAACGGCCGAATGCTTCGCTATCTATGTGTGGACGAAGTGAGCGTCGTGTTTGGCGAGGAGTATCTAAGCCATAGTTGCGTGCCATTTCTCCTCCTTAAAGGCTCTCTGATGTGAGTGTAATTGGTGTTTTTTCGCGATGGTCATGGCGCCAGTTCTCTGGCAATAAGTGATCGAGCACATCATCAACTGTTACTGCGCCAAGTAATCTTTCATTAGAGTCAACTACTGGCAAAGAGAGCATGTTGTAACTTGCAAGGTGTGAAGAAACTTCATGCAATGAAGCATCAGGATTAATTCCCTTTGAATCATGGTCAACAATTGATCCCAGAAGGGTTGCAGGTGGTTCACGCAGCAATCTTTGGTAGTGCACAACTCCAATAAAACGACCAGTTGGTGTTTCAGTTGGTTGGCGACAGATGTAAATCTGAGAAGCAAGTGCTGGAGATATCTCCTTTTGTCGCACTGAAGCCAAGGCATCTGCAACCGTAGAGTTAGCAGTCAAGACAATAGGCTCGGTAGTCATCATGCCGCCGGCAGAATAATCCTCATAAGTCATAAGACGCAAAACATCTTCTGCATCTTCAGGCTCCATCAATTCAAGAAGTGCATTTGCTCGCTCTTCTCCAATTTCCCGTAGCAAATCCGCAGCATCATCTGGATCCATTTCACCTAATACATCTGCCGCTCTTTCACCTTCTAACTCTGCCAACAAAGAGACACGATCTGTTTCATCCATCTCTTCTAGTACATCTGCAAGGCGTTCATCATTTAATTCACTAGCAACTTCAATTCTCTGCTTTGGAGCTAACTCCTGAAGTACTGCAGCTAAATCAGCTGCACGCAGATTGGCAAGAGTCGAAAGTAAATTAACAACGCCTTGGTTTTGTTCAGGAAATGCAAAACCCGTGACTTCTTCCCAAGCAACCGTTGATGTTGCACCTTTACGGCGCAAACCGCGACCACGACGCATTATGTGAACTCGCTTAATGAGCCAATCACCAGAATGTGTTTGCTCCATAGCCATGTCTTCAACTACAACTGCTTCATTAGTTTCAATTAATGTGATGGATCTATCAAGCATTTCCCCAAGGACAAGAACTTCACCAGCCCGTGTATCAAAGCGACGCATGTTCAATAACCCCGTGATAACAACGGCTCCATTTTCAATCGAAGTAACTCGTGTTATTGGAACGAAAATTCGTCTGCGAAGTGGAACCTCAACGACGAGTCCTAGAATTCTTGGTGGTTCATTATTTGTTCTCAGGGTCGCGACAGCATCTCGCACCTTTCCTACTGGATCACCATTTGGATCAAAGACCGCGGTTCCTGCAAGACGGGCGAGAAATACTCGGTTTAGGAGATTGCTGCTCATAGGTTAAGGGTACCTTTGTCCCATGAGCGCAAGCCAATCAATTAGTCAAGATCACCACACGGCTATTCCCGCTAAACCAGATTTGATCCGATTAAGCATTGGAATGATTGGAATCGGCACATCAGGACCACTGATTGCAATGAGCGGCATGCCAATTCTGACACTGATTTTTTGGCGAAATCTTGGTGGTGCAATATTCACACTTCCTTTTGCGCTGCGTCATGCACGCGATCGAGCCGGAGTTAAGTGGGCCGTCATTGCTGGTGTCCTACTTGCATTTCACTTCATTGGCTTTTTTATGGCCATGCGAATGACCTCTGTAGCAGCAGGAACTGCACTGGTTGCATTGCAACCAATTTTTACCGCTCTTTTTGTAAAGCTCAGCGGTGGACATATTCCATCATCGGCATGGCTTGGAATGATTGTCTGCTTTATTGGAGTTGGTCTTGTCTCAGGTGTTGATCTTCAAATTTCTGTCAGAGCATTTACTGGCGATGTCGCAGCGATAATTTCTGCAGCACTGGCTGCTGCCTACATTATGGCTGGAGCAAAGGCACAAAGGACATTAGAGACTTCTACTTATACAACCATTTGTTATTTCGTCTGTTCAATGACAGCTCTTCCTATGGCCTTAATTGCTGGAAATGAGATAGTTAATTTCTCAGGAAAAGAGTGGCTAATTCTTCTCGGGCTAATCGTTGGTGCGCAGTTGCTAGGACATACAATGTTTAACTCAGTCCTAAAGAGAGTTTCACCAGCAATTGTTTCTTTAATTGTTTTCTTTGAAGTACCACTCAGTGCGCTACTTGCCCTGTGGTGGCTAGGACAAAAACCACCGATCGGTATTATCCCGGGCATAGTTTTAATCTTGATTGGTTGCGTATTAGTTGTAACTAGAACTAGAGGTGCCAACAATGATTGATCTGCATACACACACAACATCTAGTGATGGAACAGATACTCCTCGGGAGTTAGTTAACAAAGCCATTGCGCAGGGCCTGGAAGTTTTAGGAATCAGCGATCACGACACAACATCTGGTTGGCAAGAAGCAACAGAGAGTCTTCGTGGAAATTTAAAGCTTGCCTTGGGCACAGAGATCTCTTGTCTAACAGATGATGGCATTAGTGTGCATATGCTTGGACTTTTATTTGATCCACTGCATCAAGAAATGCAAACAGTTCTTGAAGAAACTCGGGATGGTCGTTTGCCGCGGATGAGAAAAATGATCCAAAAAATGCAGGCCGAAGGTTTTGATATTTCGATTGAGGATGTCGAAAAAGCGATGCCCGATGGTGCGACTATGGGCCGTCCTCATCTTGCAGATGCTCTTGTAAATAAAAAAATTGTAAAATCACGGGATGAAGCATTTACAGATCTGCTTCATAATGAGTCCAGATTTTATGTTTCACACGCAGCGCCAACCCCGATTGAAGCAGTTAAGTTAATTCGTCGGGCGGGGGGAGTTGCTGTTATTGCACACCCATTTGCTTCCAGGCGAGGCCAGATTTTGGGCACAAAAGACTTTACAGATTTAGTAACTGCTGGTTTAAATGGAATCGAAGTTGATCATCGTGATCACAATCCATCAGAACGGGCAATGTTGCGTGTAATCGCCACAGAATTAGATTTGGTGATAACTGGAAGTAGTGATTATCACGGAACCGGAAAACTTAATTCATTAGCAGAGAACCACACTGATAGGGCACAATGGGAGAGGTTAGAATCTGAAGCCAATGCTAGAAGGGTTGTTTCACTATGAACGAGATCAGTGCAATAACTTTTGCAGTGCAATCTTTTGTTACTTTATTTGTCATCATGGATCCACCGGGTGCAACACCAATTTTCTTAGGGCTAGTCGCCGATAAGACTCCGAGAGTTCGTCGAGCTCTGGCAATTCAGGCTGCAGCCGTATCGCTACTAGTCATTTCTATTTTTGCCCTCTTTGGTCGATTTATTCTTGGTTATCTCAATATCTCGATGGAGGCTTTACAAGCAGCGGGTGCGCTCTTGCTTCTCTTGGTTGCTCTAGAGCTCTTAACCGGAAACACTGCAAAGTATGCTGATGATTCAAATTCAAATGTTGCATTAGTTCCACTGGGCACTCCAATTTTGGCAGGACCTGGCGCAATTGTTGCAACAATGATCTTTGTTCAACAAGCCAATACTCCAGAAATGGCAATTGGATTAGTTGCTGCAGTTATAGCCGTCCATGTTGCCATTGCCGCTGCTTTGATGGCCTCTACAACAATTTTGAAAGTTATTAAAGAAGCAGGTGTCACACTGGTAGCAAGAATTGCAGGCTTACTTCTTGCAGCTATTGCGGTACAGATGTTAGTTGATGCAATTCGCGTATTTGCTGCTAACTAGTTAGATACAACTGTTAGAGGAAATTAACTCTCTTTAAACTTTTTGGTTCGAACACGTGAGCGTTCAGTCTTAGCCTTTGGCGCATCTTTTGTGACCTGGCTTGAACTCTTGTTTGTTCGGCTTTCAACTTTTGAATTAGGTTTACGATCTGATTTAGTAACAGGATTAGTTACAGGTTTAGCTTTAACTATTCGCCCAGTTGAACCCGCAGGAATATCAAGTGATTTGTAGAGATGTTCTGATGATGAGTAAGTCTCTTCAGGTTCGGCAAGTCCAAGATCTAAAGCGGTATTAATCATCTTCCATCGGGCAAGTTCATCCCAGTCTACAAATGTCACTGCTATTCCATGTGCCCCAGCTCGAGCGGTGCGACCAATTCGGTGGACGTAAGTCTTTTCATCCTCGGGGCATTGATAGTTAATAACGTGAGTGATTCCATCAATATCAATTCCACGTGCTGCAACATCGGTTGCAACAAGAACATCTGATTTACCGGCTTTAAAATCACTCAATGCTTTTTCGCGCGCTCCTTGGCCTAAGTCACCATGAATCGGTGCTGCTTTAAAACCACGCTCAAGCAAATCCTCTGCAGTCTTTTGCGCAGTTCGCTTTGTTCTGCAGAAAACCATTGTTGGACCTCGACCATTTGCTTGCAAAATTCGAGCAAGCATTTCGATCTTATCCATCGCATGTGCACGAAGAACATGCTGTGCAATTCGTGTGACCACTGCGCCTTCATCTTCGCTGTCTTGCGTACGGATGTGAATAGGTTGATTCATAAAACGACGTGCTAGCGCAATGATGTCACCGGGCATCGTTGCTGAGAACAACATTGTCTGCGCGCGGTTTGGTGTGCTGGCCAAAATCTTTTCAACATCAGGTAAAAACCCTAAGTCCAACATTTCGTCAGCTTCATCTAAAACTAAGCGAGATACTTCTTTAAGTTTTAATTGGCCCTGACGAGAAAGATCTAGAAGTCGTCCAGGTGTTCCAACAACAATTTCAACACCGGCCTGCAACGCTTCAATCTGTGGTTCAAATGCTCGTCCACCATAGACAGCCAATGTTCGGATTCCACGGTTTTCTGCAAGCTCTTCAATATCTCTTGTGACTTGGGTGCAAAGTTCGCGAGTAGGCACCACGATTAAAACCTGAGGTAAGCCCTTCTTTGCAAAGCTTTCCCATTCAACATCATTCGGCGCGATAACGCGCTCTATAACAGGAATTCCAAAGGCTAGAGTTTTTCCAGTTCCAGTCTTTGCCTGGCCAATAACATCACCATCGGCCAACGCAATGGGAAGAACCATTTCTTGAATTGCAAAGGGTGCCAAAAAGCCATGGGCATGTAAGGCTTCGATGGTTTGGCTGCGTAGTGGAAGCTCTGCAAAAGTTAAGGCCACGTTAAAAAGCGCCGCAATAGAAAGAAAGCGGATTCACAATTGAACTCATAATGCTAATCCTATCGGTTTTAAGTCAGTGGAAAACCTGAAATACCTCTCCACATGAGGCTATGAACTAGTTCAACTGCATTTTCCTTGGTTAATTTACTATCTCGCTCCAACCAATGACGGGCTGTTACTTGGGCATATCCAATCATTCCCACACCAATGAGCATTGATGCCTCTTTTGATAAGCCAGTATCGATTGCAATAACTGCGCTAACAGCAGCCGCACAGTCATATGTCATGCGATTAAGGCGCTCATGTACTTGAGGCTCTACGCTCATATCACTTTCAAACAAAAGCCTAAAAGCTTCACCCTCTTTTTCAATAAAGGAAAAATACGTATTAACTGTTGCATACACACGATCTTTGTTATCGGGGGTAGATGCAATGGCTTTTTGAATTTCAAAAACTAAGGAGTCGATATGAAGGTCAAGAACTGCCAGATATAAATCTAATTTCGATGGAAAATGCTGATAAAGAACTGGCTTAGAGACATTTGCTCGATCTGCAATCTCATCCATCGCAGCAGAGTGGTAGCCGGCTGTTGTAAATACTTCCAAGGCCGCCGACAGCAATAAAGCCCGACGCTCATCTCGAGGCAAGCGCGACTTGTTAACAATCTCTGCATTACTCATTTGCGCAATCCTACGGCAGAATTAGCCATTATGAACCGCTCCTATGAAGGAATTCGTATCCTCTTGGTACATGCACACCCTGATGATGAAACGATCAATAATGGGGCGACTATGGCTAAGTATGCCGCCGGCGGTGCACACGTAACCCTGGTTACTTGTACACGTGGTGAAGAAGGTGAAGTTCTTGTACCGGGTCTTTCCCACCTTGCTAGTAGTGATCAAGACAAACTTGGACTTCATCGCGAGAGTGAACTGGCATTAGCTATGAAAGAGTTAGGAATTACAGACTTTAGATTTCTTGGTTCACCATCAGTAAAATTTCGCGATAGTGGAATGATGGGAACCGAACCAAACAATAGAGCTGATGTTTTTTGGCAGGCCGACATTGATTCTGCCGCAAAGTATTTGGTTGAAGTCATAGAAGAAATGAAGCCACAGATAATGATTACTTACGATGAAATAGGTGGCTATGGCCACCCTGATCATATTCAGGCACATCGAATTGCAATGCGAGCAAGTGAAATCGCTGATTGGAAGATTCAAAAAATTTATTGGAACACCATGCCAAAATCTGTTTTAGCCGAGGGCATTGCCAAAATGAAAGAGATTGGCTCAGACTTTTTCGGAGCAGAATCAGTAGATGACTTGCCCTTTGCAAAAGATGATGAATTCGTGACGACCTTAGTAGATGGAAGTAAATTTGTAGATCAAAAACTTGCTGCAATGAAGGCGCATGAAACTCAAATCTCTTTAGATGGCCCATTTTTTGCACTCTCTAACAACTTGGGATTACAGATTTGGGGAGATGAGTACTACACACTTGTAAAAGGTGAAAAGTGCGAACCCTTCGATAATCAGGGCCGTGAGACAGATTTAGCATCTGGAATTGTTCTCAAGTGAAATATCTCTACTCCGTATTTTTGGGATTGGCATTGGGGGCAAGCTCAGTATTTGTACACAACCTCTATCCACCTTTCGGACTGATACTTTCAATAGTAGGTACAAGTTTTGGAGTATGGGCCTCTGGAAGAAAGTGGGGAGGTCGCACATTTAGATTTATCGTTGCAATTGTTTGGGGCTTTGTAGTTTTGCGCGCAGGATTTCCAGGTTTAAATGATGAGTACTTGATTCAAGGGGATGGCTTGGGAACATCGCTATTAAACATTGGATTTATTGCAATCGTTATTGCAATAATCATGCCCCTTTAGTTTGTCCAACACCTCTTTAGATTGAGGTTAGGACCAGGTTTGCCCCTCAGGCGTATCTTTAATTACTAAACCTAAAGCCTCTAACTGAACTCGCAGATCATCACTGTCTTTCCACCGTTTTTCACTTCTTGCAATAGATCTAGCATCTAAGAGTTCTTTCATCTGCTCTGTCAGAGTTTTTTCTTCAACGCCTTGATCAAGATTTAAACCTAGAATTTGATCTGCGTACATAAATAATGCGCGTTTATTTTTCTGATCACTTTTTTCAATTGCGCGCAACCGAATCAGAATCTTTGGCGTATCAATGTCGTTGTTGATCGCTGACTCTATTTCAGAATCCACTTCCCAAAGATTCACACTTGGTTCACTGCCTGCCCATTCAGAGATCTTGCCCCGCCAGCGAAGAAGTAGCTCATGAGCGGCTTGAATAGAGCTCCACGTTAAATCCATTTGAGATCGATATCGATTTTCCAAAAGACACAGTCGAAGTGCAAGTGGATCTAAACCACGATCAAT